>Ga0194128_10000050_pt1 | contig 180074 bp, 176 predicted proteins | sample TA2KigCa65mmetaG_FD_148650 | JGI IMG/M metagenome (GOLD analysis project Ga0194128, IMG submission 148650) | Freshwater microbial communities from Lake Tanganyika, Tanzania - TA2015037 Kigoma Deep Cast 65m | ecosystem: Environmental > Aquatic > Freshwater > Lake | place: Tanzania: Lake...
CCACCACGGGCGGCGCCGCCGCGGCCCGGACCAGGCGGTCGCTGAGCGCCGGCACGTCGCCGGCCGGGAACAGGAGCGGCTCGCACTCCGGCGCGACCAGCTCCGGGATGCCGCCGCTGCGGGCCCCGACCACGGCGATGCCCCGGGCCCGGGCCTCGTTGACCACGAGCGGGGCCGGGTCCGGCCATTCCGACGGCACGACCACCACGTCCACCTCCGCGAGCAGCGCTTCCTTCTCGGCACCGTCTACCCACCCGCGGTACTCGGCATTCGCCGTGCTGCGCACGTCACGTTCGAGGGGTCCCCTCCCGGCGACGAGGAGCCGGGCACCGGCGTCGCCGGCCGGGAACGACCGGGCAAACGCGGCGAGGAGGGTGACGACGCCCTTGTCGGCGGCGAGCCGGCCCAGGTACCCGAAGGTGACCGGCGCACCGGGCGCGCGGCGCTGTCGCGCCGCGGCGACGACCTCGACCGGGTTGTAGAGCACCCGGAGCCGATCCCGCGCCCACGGGAGCCGCTCGTGCGCGAGCGCGACCGCCTTCGACACCGCGAGCAGCACGTCGGGTGCCGCGCGGCGGACCGAGGCGTTGCGGACCCCGGAGACGAGCGCGCAGCCGGTGCAGAGCGCGTCGCACGGCGTGCCGTCGCGCCGGACGAGGGAGTTGCGCTGGCACAGGAGCCAGTAGTCGTGGATCGTGTGGACGTGCGCGTAGCCCCGACGCGCCGGATGGGTGAGCGCGACGGTGGAGAGCCCCTGCACGGCGTGCGAGTGCACGACGTCGGGACGGAGCTCGGCGAACGCGTAGTCCAGCGCGCGCGCCGTCGCCCTCCGGTGCAGGTCGGCGGCATGGAACAGGGCGCGGCGCGGCGCGGGCTCCGTGGGGGCGTCGCGGATCGGGTACGGGAAGGCCGGGACGGTCGCGACGACGCGCGGATCGAGCGCGGTGCCTGCCGGAGGCGCGAGCGTGACCACACCGACCTCGTGACCGGCAGCCTCGAGCCGATCGGCGAGCGCGCCCGCCATCCGCTCCGCGCCGCCGAGGATCTCAGGGGGCCACAGGTTGGAGACCATCAGCACGCGCATGGGCAGGCTTAGGCTACCCGGCGGTGCGAATCGGGCTGCTCGCCGACTCCGTCGACCGCCCCGGCGGGATCGGCCGGTACACCCGTGAGCTGCTGGGCGCGCTGGCCCGCCGCGGCGACGTTCGCCTCGCCGTGGCCGCGCCCGCCGCGGCCGCCGGGATCGTGGCCCGCCTCGGCGGGGATGCGCTCGACGCGCACGTCACCATGCCGGCGTCGCAGCTCACCAGCGGCCTCTGGGCCCGCCGATCGAGTGGCCGGGCGCTGCAGGCCGCCGGCGCCGAGCTCGTGCACGGGACCAAGCACCTCGTTCCCCGCGGCCCGGTCCCGACGGTGCTCACCGTGCACGACGTGCTCACCATCACCCGCGCCCGTGACAACGCACTGGTGAAGCGGCTCGTCCTGCCGACCCAGTACCGCCACTCGCTCACCGACGCGAGCAGGCTCGTGGCGGTGAGCCGCGCTACCCGCGACCGGCTCGAGCGCCTGGACGCGAGCTGGGCCGCCAAGACCGTGGTCGTCCCGTCGGGGGTCAGCCGTGACCTCTTCGACGCCGCGCCGACACCGCTCCCTGGCGTCTCCGACTTCGCGCTCGCCGTCGGCGACGTGATCCCGCGCAAGAACCTCGACGTGGTCCTCGACGTATGGCCCACGATCGCAGCCGGCGGCGGTCCGCACCTCGTGGTGATCGGGCAGCCCGGCCCGCACGGCGAGCCGATCGCGGCCCGGATTGGCGAGCTCGTGGCCGCCGGAACGGCCACATGGGTGCAGGACGCCGACGACGCGCGGCTGCGGTGGTGCTACGAGCACGCCCGCGTGGTGCTGCTTCCCAGCCTCGAGGAGGGGTTCGGCCTCCCGCTGGTGGAGGCGCGGGCCTTCGGCGCACCGGTGCTCGCGAGCCGCGACCCTGCCCTCGTGGAGGTCGCGGCCGGCGATCCCGGTGTGACCCACCTCGACGCGCACGACCGGCGCGCGTGGCGCGAGGCCGTGCTCGCGACCACGCCGCGCCTGCCGGCACCCGTCGTCGGCCCGCCACCCGCGATGCGCACCTGGGAGGAGCACGCCGAGGGTGTCGTCGCGGTCTACCGCGAGCTGCTCGCGAGGGCCTGAGCGCCTGGCGCGGTCAGGACACCGGGATGCCGGTGGGACCCGTGACCGCGGGCCGGTCCGGGAGCCGCGGCGCGACCGTCGCGATCACCCCGGTCATCACCCAGAAGAGCTGGATCTCGGGCACCATCTCGAAGTAGGTCGCGACGGTGCTCGCGGCCATCACCGCGAGGAGCAGGGCCGAGAATCCGGCGGCCAGGTGACGATCGGGATCGACGGTTCGCCGCTCCACGTCGCGCGTGTACAGGAACATCGTGATCAGCATCACGACGAACAGCCACAGACCCAGCACCCCGAGCTCGAACGCGACCTTCAGATACGAGTTGTCGGGCTGGAACGCGAGGTCCTCGTCCTCGTTCAACAGCTCGGCCGCCTTCTCGGCCGCGGCGCCCGTGGTGCCGATCCCGCTCCCGAGCGGGTTGTCGGCGAGCAGCTCGAACCGCTGGTCCCACGACGTGGTGCGCGCGGTGAGGCTCTCCCGGTGGGTGAACGCGCGCGTGAAGGACGTCCCCGTCGGGATGAACAGCATCGCGACGAGGACGAGCGGTATCCCGTACACGAGGATCTTGTAGCGGTGGAACGCGAGGTAGAGCAGCCCGATCGCGAGGCCCAGGAACGCGGCGCGCACGTAGGTCAACACCAGAGCAGCAGCGAACAGCGGCGTCGCGAGGAAGAAGACCTTGCTCCGGAGGCGCTTCGGATCGGAGAGCGCGAAGGGCAGCACGAGCAGCACGATGACCATCAGGAACAGCGCGAACGGGAAGGGCTGGTTGAACGTGGAGAAGGAGCGGAGCCGGAAGCCCTCCGTGAACCGGATCGTCTCGTCGTACTCGTAGCCGAGCTCGTGCAGGGAGGCATGCCCGACGATCTGCTGCCAGACGCCGACGAGCGAGGTGACGATGCCGACGGCGAGCAGCACGGTGACGAGCTGGTCGCGCTCCTTGCGTGAGAAGGGGCAGCGCCAGATCACGACCGCGATCAAGGCGTCGAAGTAGGAGATCCGGAGTCCGACGACCGCGGTCGTACCCCCGACGAAGATCGCGGAGAGCAGCCCGAGCGCGAGCAGCGCGACGAACGCCGACACCCAGGACGGGACCCGACGGTGCTCGGAGGCGCGGGCCTCCGCGGGACACACGAACGTGAGCACGAGGAGCACGACGATGAACGCCTGCTTCCAGCCGTCGATCACCCCGGGCAGCGTGCCGAGCGCCCGCAGGCCGTCGAAGGGGACGAGCGCGACGAACACGAGGACGCCGCGCTGGGGCCGCTGCGCGACCGCGACGAGCAAGGGGACGAGGACCGCCAGGAGCAGCACCCACAGGGTCCACCCGAGCACCATCGCGACCCCGGCGGCGACCACCACGACGGCGAACAGGGTCGGCTTCAGGAGGCGGTGGCGCTGCGTCGTCTCGACGAGCCAGGCCATCGGACCAGGCTAACGGGCGCCGGCCTCAGGTCGCGCCCGTGAGCTTCACGTACTGGCGATACGAGAGGCGGCGGATGCGCTCGATCGGGTACAGGAGATCGTCGATCCAGCCCAACTGGCGCTCGCCGTGACCGCGAAGCAGGTATCCGGAGGCCATGCGCGCGAGGTACAGCGTCGGGTACTCGACCTCGATGGTGAAGCGCCGCGCCAGCAGCCCGAGCTCGCGCGGCTCGAGGGGGAACTCCTCGTCGTCGCTGTTCCTGGGGATCCCGAAGCGCCCGACCAGGTGCCGCCGGCACCAGACCAGCGCCTTGCTCATGGCGTTGTTCTCGTAGAAAAACCCGCGCCCGCCGGGTGCCATGGCAGCCGCGAGCACGTCGACGAACGCGTCGAACGGCTCCAGGTGGTGCAGGATCATCGAGCCGAACACCGCGTCGAAGGGCCCGAGTTCCGCGACGTCGAATGCGCTGGCACGGATGGCGACCACGTCGTCGATCCCCGCCTCGGCACACGAAGCGGTCAGCGACGCGATCGCGACCTTGCTCACGTCGATCGCGGTCACCTGCGCACCGCGTGCCGCGAAGTACAGGGAGTACTCACCGTTGCCGCAGCCGAGGTCGAGGAGCCGGGCACCGCGCAAGTCGCCGAAGTGGCGCAGCCCGGCAACGCCGACCTCGTCATCGTCGGGAACCACGGTCGGCCCCTGCGTGGCGTGGACACGATCCCAGTGCGCGCCGATGTCGACCACCGGCCGATCCTCAGTTCGCAGCCTCGCCGGTGAACTTTCCGCGGGCTCGTGCATCCCATCGCCTTCGCCGTCATGCGGCGTGGGCGCCGCGTCATCCCGTACACTTGCCAGACCATGGATCTTGCCGAACATTTCCGCGTCATCGCTCAGAACTGGGTGCGGATCGTCGTCATCTCGTTCGTCGTCGCGATCGTAGTGTTCGGCGCCAGCAGCCTGCGAGCCAACAAGTACCAGGCCAAGGAGACACTGGCCGTCCAGCCGGGCGAAGTCGTGGGGGGCCAGACCGAGGGTCAGGCCGCGTCGTTCCTCGCCCAGACCTATGCCAAGTACGCGGAGGTGCCCAGCGTGGTGCGCGCCGCGATCAGGGACTCCGGCCTCGACCTCTCCGTGACCCAGGCCACCGATCGGATCTCGGCGAAGGCCAGCGGCGAGCTCGGCTTCCTCGACGTCAAGGTCACGGGGCCGACCAAGGAAGACGCGGAACGGCTGACCAGCGCCGTCGCCGAGGCGGTCAAGGGCGTTGTCCGGACCCAGCAGGCCGCCCAGCGGTTCAGCGACCTGCTCCCGCTCCAGACGGAGCGCCAGCAGCTCACGGCGCAGCTCAACTCGCTCCCGGAGGACTCCCCCGAGCGACTCTCGATCGGCGCCCAGCTCAGCGCGCTCAACGACGCCGAGGGCCAGATCCAGATCCGCCCGAGCAACCAGCTCAACTCGCTCTCGAGTGCGATCGCCAAGGACGACCCGGTCTCACCGAAGCCCCTCCGCGACGCGATCCTCGCGTTCTTGGTGTCGTTGGTGGTGGTCGGCGAGCTCACCGTGCTCGTCCACTACGCCGGTGACCGCTTCTCCCGTTCGGAGGACACCGGCGACGTCAGCCGCCTCACCGGGCTGCCCGTGCTCGCGAAGATCCCCCGCGGCAGCGGGATCGAGGTGGTCGAGAGCTTCCGGGTGCTGCGCACGAACCTGATGGTGCTCGAGGGCGCGGGCAAGCCGCGCACCGTCGCGATCGTGAGCGCCAACCAGGCCGCGGGCAAGACCTTCACCGCGACCAACCTGTCGGAGTCGGCGGCCAACCTCGACGAGAAGGTCGTGCTCATCGATGCCGACCTGCGCAAGCCGGCGATCCACGAGCGCCTCGGCGTGCCCCGCGCGCCCGGGCTCTCCACCGTGCTCCAGGGCGGAGACCTGACGGCCGCCCTCCAGAAGATCCCGGATTCCCCCTGGCTGCGGGTGCTGCCGAGCGGCGAGCCGGTCCACGACGCATCGGGCATGCTCGGCGCGCGGGCGTTCCGCCACGTGCTCGAGGCGCTGCGTGCGGTTCGGCTGGTGTTGGTGGACACCCCGCCCGCCGCGCTGTTTGCCGACGCGATGGCCATCGCGTCGCAGTGCGATGCCACGATCTTCGTGCTCGATGTGAAGACCAGCCGCCGCCGGCAGGTCCGCCAGACCCTCGAGGCGCTCGAACGGGCCGGCGCGAACCTCATCGGCGTGGTAATCAACCGGACCACCGCCCCCAGGCGCGCCGCGTACTACGAGTCCTAGCCAGGCGAGCTGTCACCGGGCGAGGGACGGTAGATCTCCTCCTCCACCACCGTTTCGAGCGCGACGTAGCCGTGCAGGTCGTCGCGAGGCGCGCCCGCCAGGGCGCGCAGCCCGCCGGGGCCGTTCACCGCGAGCACGTGGACGGCGGCCAGGTAGGTCGAGGCCGCCACCGCGGCCGCGACGTACCAGGGGATGACCAGGAACAGCGCCCAGCCGACGCCCGCGGCAAGCACCCCCGCGAGCGCGCACTTCGCCATCGCGACGACCGGGAACGGCCGGATCCCGGGGATGCGGGCCACGCCGAGGCCCAGGACCACGAGCACCATCGACTCGGTCACGACCGTCGCCCAGCCCGAGCCCAGGTACGAGTACTCGGGGATCAGCGCCACGTTGAGCCCGACGTTGAGCGCAACCCCGGCGAGCATCGCGATCGGATAGAGCCGGTTGCGGCCCACCGCCACGAGCGTCGAGAACGCGAGCAACGTGAAGAAGTGCAGTGACTGGCCGACCACGAGAAGCCTCGCCGCGTCGGCCGCGACCTCGTAGCGCTCGCCGTACAGGATCGACACCAACGGCTCGGCGAACACGAGGAAGCCCGCGCACGCGCCCATCGCGGCCACCGTCAACAGGATGAGCGCGTGGCGGAAGGTGCCGCGAAAGCGGGCCGGGTCGTGAGGCCACGCGGCGATCATCATCGTCAGCGCGGGGATCGCGACCGCCAGCGGCACGGCGCCGAGGAGATCGGAGAACTTGTACGCGACCCCGTAGATCGCGACCGCTCGATCGGTGTCGAGCATCGACAGCATCACGATGTCGATGCGGAAGTAGACGGTGTCGAGCGCGGCTCCGAGCGCCAGTGGCGCGGCCTCCCGCATCCACACCCACCACTGAGCGGCATCGAAGCCGAGCTGGAGTCGGACACTCCGCCGGGCGACGACGAACACCCACAGCAGCACCGCGACCCCGTTGGCGACAACCACCCCGGAGAACCAGAGGATCGACGCGACGCCGCTGGCCGCGATCGCGACGGTCATCCCGAACTGGATCACCTGGCCGAACACGTTGCCCGCCGCCAGCGGCCGCAGCCACAGGCGCGCCTCGAAGAGGAGGACGATGCCGAACGCGACCGAGAGGACGATGAGGTTGAGCCCCGCGACGGCGGTGCCGACCACCACGTCGGAGGGGTAGCCGACGACAAGCACCCAGGCCATCGCGATCACGTACGAGACCAACCCGATCACGAGGCGGAGGCCGACGTACGAGCCGACGATGCGGCCGGCCTCGTCGTGCTCCGCGCTTATCACGTCCCGTAGGACGATGCGGCTGAGGCGGAGGTCGGCGACAAACCCCACGATGCCGAGCACCGCGAAGATCGTGGTCAGCCGGCCGAACTGGTCGAGAGTGAGCTGGCGGACGACGATGATCGAGCCGACCCACGCGAGCGCGGCGACGACGTAGCGGCCGACCACGAGCACCCCGGCACCGCCGAGCATGGAGCCCGCGGCCCGGGGAGTGCGACCCCGACTCAGCTCGGCGTCAGAGATGACACGCCTTCCGGCGACACATCGACGTCGTCGTCACAGTCGTTCCGACGCTCGCCGACGCACAGCAGCGACTGCCCGAACCGAAGCGTGCGGTCCTGTTCGAGGCGGCGCAGCCAGGGCACGACGAGACGGTCGTAGACCTGGGCGGCGCCGGACTGCGTGGGGACCTGGCCGAGCTGGCGCGCGAACAGCCACCAGGCCAGCGCACCGACCGTGTTGACGTAGCGAGCCTCCACGATGCGGTACCCGGCACGGTCGAACGCGCTGACGAGCTGCGAGCGCCGGTACCGGCGCAGGTGGCCGATCCGCCGGTCGAAGTCCGAGTAGAGGCCCTCGAACGCGGGGACGAAGACGCAGAGCCGACCGCCCGGCTCGAGCAGGCTGCGAACCTCGGCGAGCGCTCGCTCGTCGTCGTCGATGTGCTCCAGCACGTTGACGAGGATCACGGTGCTGTACTGATGGCCTTCGCCGAGGTCGGCGACGTCGGCGTGGCGGACCTGCACGTTCGGGTAGGCACTGAAGCGCTCCTCGAGCTCCTCGACGCAGCGCTTCGAGAGGTCGGTCGCGGTCACGATCCGCCCGTTGCGCTGGAGGCGCTCGGTGAGCTCACCGTGGCCGGCCCCGATCTCGAGCAGCTCGGCGCCGAGGTGGGGCTCGACCATCGAAGCGATCCAGTCGGAGTAGTTGTCGGCGCCTTCGAGTGAGGCGAGCACGTCGGTGAGCGCGACGTCAGCGGCGTCGAAGTCGGCCGGGGTCAGCGTGCGGTCGGGCGCGCGATCGAGCCGTGCACGCATGCCGCTCCAGGCCTTCGAGTAGCGCGCGATTCCGTAGACCGCGCGAATCCCGTCGCGCCACCCGATCTTCTTGCCCTGGTCGTAGGTGCGGCCCGCGTAGGAGATCCCGACCTCGTAGACCCTCCAGCCTGCGGCCGCGATCTTGGCGGTGATCTCCGGCTCGATGCCGAAGCGGTCCTCCTCGAGCTCGAGCGACTGGATCACCTCGCGACGGAACGCCTTGTAGCAGGTCTCCATGTCGGAGAGGTTGAGGTTGGTGAACATGTTCGACGCCGTCGTTAGGACCTTGTTGCCCACCGAGTGCCAGTAGTACAGGACGCGGTGCGGTCGACCGGAGAGGAAGCGGGACCCGTAGACCACATCGGCCTCGCCCGCGATGAGGGGTCCCAGGACCTCTCTGTACTCGGTGGGGTCGTACTCGAGGTCGGCGTCCTGGACGATCACGTACTCGGACGTGGCCTCGGCGAAGCCGCGGCGTAGCGCCGCGCCCTTGCCCAGGTTGATCGGCTGCACTAAGCAGCGCACGCGCTCGTCCTTGACCCGCCCGATGCACTCGAGCGTCGCATCGGTGGAGCCGTCGTCGACGACGACGACCTCACGCACGTAAGGGGAGTCGAGGACCCGCGTGAGGACGACTTCGACAGTCTGCTCCTCGTTGTAGCAGGGCACCACCACGCTGAGGCAGGGTTGCTCGGTCATCCCCCAAGTCTTCCATCCCGCGCGGCCGGAGATCCGGATCTGGCCGGATCAGGGCAGGGCGCGCCGCCAGAGGGAGTCCTCGCCGATCGTGTGGGCCCAGTACACGGATGGGGTCACCGTGTACTCCGGGAATTCGTAGTTCCACATCAGGAGGGCGAGCTGGAGCGTCCAGAGCGCGCACCCGATCGCGAGCACGGCGACCACGACGCGAGGGGCCTTCGAGAGCGCCGGGAGAGCGACCGCCGCCACGAGCATGCCGACCGGCGCGACGTCGACGAACCCCCGATGGCCGAAGCCGGCTCCGCCCCCCAGCTGCCACTGGAACCAGAATCCGTAGAGCGTGGCGAGCATCACGACGAGGAGCGCGTAGAGCGCGGCCAACGCCCGGCTGCGCGCCACCGCGAGCCCGACGGCGATCGTCAACAGCACGACCGGTGCATAGACGAAAAGGCCCCGGTCGTAGGAGAACAGCACGGCCCGCTGCATCGGGTGGTCGAAGACGAAGTCCTCACCGCTGCCGTAGCTGGAGAGCGTCCACCCCCCCGAGATGTGGTGGTTGAGCAGCAGCTGAAATGCGCACGCGAGCGCAGCGCCGGCGACCACCGGCAGCACGTCGAGCGCCAGCCCTCGCACGCGCTCGCGCACCGCTACCTCGGAGCGGGCCCACCACGTCCAGCACAGGTAGGCCGCGACGAGCACGCCGAGCACGAGCAGGTCCACGTTGCGGATCACGACGAGGAAGAACGCGCTGAACGCACCGAGGAGCGCGACACCGAGATGTCGACCGCCCTGGTGCACGCGCACGCCCACCCAGAGGAGGATCGCGACGAACATCGCCTCGTGCACGTGCACGTACGACGCGGCATAGGTGGCAAAGGGGAACAGCCCGGCGCCGAACACGAACACGAGCACCCCGACGTGCACGCCCCACCCGCGCGCCCCGAGTCTTCGCGCGGTGGCGACCACGGCGACGCAGGCCACCATCAACGCCAGCCCACCGAGCCACAGCGAGGCTTCGTGCTGCGCGCCCGTGACCACCGCCGGGTCGTCGCCGTGGTCGGCCAGCGGCGCCATGACCGGGAACTGGAGCATCGCGAGGCCCGGCGGGTAGCGGTCCGCGCATCGGTAGGCGTCGGGATCGTCGCGGGTCGGGCGCGGCACCTCGACGACGGCGACCGGGACGACCGTCGGGTAGCGGCAGAAGTCGAGCGTGCCGTCGAGCGCGGCCCGGGTCCACGCGAAGTAGCCGAGCCCGTCGGACCGGATGGGTCCCTGGTCGAGGTAGGTCCGCCACGGCTGCACCAGCAGGACGGGCACGAGGACGACCCCGACGACGATGCACGACGCCCATGCTCGGGCGAACCGGGCGACGGAACCCGCGCTCGCTCCCCCGCTCGTCCCGGCCACAGTGCCCGGAGCCTACCGAGCGAGCGCAGGTCGATCGCGCCGCCGCGCCGGGGACCGTCGGTACACTGCTGTGGCTCATGAGGACACGCCCCGGGCTCCCCGACGCACGCGCGGACAACGCCGGGGCGACCGACACGGCGACACCCGGCGCGACACATGCGTGGCGCCGCCGGCTCGGCGTCGGCCTCGTCTTCGTCGCATGCCTGGCGGTGATGCTCCGACCGACCTGGTACTCGCTGACGCGCACGGTCCCCAACCTCGGCGACCCGGCGCTCAACATCTGGTTCTACGAATGGGGGAGGCATGCGCTGCTGTCCGACCCGGTTCACGTCTTCGACGCGAACATCTTCTGGCCGAGCTCCCTGACCCTTGCGTACTCGGAGAACATGCTGCTCGGCGCCGTCGCCACCGCGCCCGTACGCTGGCTCGGCGGGAGCTGGGCGCTCGCATGGAACGCGTTCGCCATCGCGTGTCTCGCCCTGTGCCTCGGCGCGACGTACTCACTCGTCCGCTACCTCGTCGGGCGCACCGACGCCGCGGTGATCTCGGCGCTCGCGTTCACCTTCGGCGCGTTCGTGATGAGCCACCTCCCCCACGGACAGCTCCTGACGTTGGGCCTGTTCCCGCTCGCGCTGCTGCTCCTGCTCCGGACGCTCGACGAGAGACGCACGCCCTTGGCGGTCGGCACGGGGCTCAGCACCGGGGCCTTCGTCATCGCATCGCTCTACTACGCCGCGATCTGGGGGCTCGTCCTGGTGATCGTGGTCGTCGGCTACCTGATCCTCGTCAGGTTCCGACCCGGGCCCGGCCTCGTACGCCCGTTGCTCGTGCTCGGGCTGGTAGCTGCCGCGATCGCCGTGCCGGTCGGCCTCCCGTACCTTCGCCTGCAACGCGAGCAGGACCTGACACGACCGATGGTGCCGGAATGGGGATTCAACGCGCGTGACCTCGTCACGCCGGCACCCGGCGCGATCGTCGAGCAGCCGCTCGACGAATGGGCCGAGGACTACCCCACCCGCTGGGAGCACGCGTTCTTCCCGGGCTTCGTCGTGCTCGCCCTCGCCGCGGCGGGTGCGATCGTGCTGGCGCGCGACCTCCGGCGACGCGGGGTGCGACTCGACCGCGATCACGACGGCCGCCCCGACGACGGGCGAGCGCCACCGCATCGAGCGTTCGTGCTGCTCACCGCGGTGGGCGGCGGCGCGGCGTTCGCGGTTGCTGCCGGCCCCACCGTGCTCGGGCTCGACGTCACTCCGTTCCGCGCGCTGTATAACTTCGTTCCGGGGTTCAACGGGGTGCGCGTCACGTCACGTCTCGCGGTCCCGGGGATGCTTGCGCTCGTGGTCCTCGCTGCCTATGCCTACCAGTCGGTCACCCGGGCGCTCGCTCCACGCAGTCGAGCGGTGCTCGCCTCGGTGGTCGGGGCGGTCGTGCTCCTCGAGCTGGCCGTCCCGCTTACCCGCGTCGAGATCCCCGACGACCGCGCGACCCTGGCCGTGTACCACGCGCTCGCGAGACGACCCGACGGACCCGTGGTCGAGCTGCCGATGGCGCCCCTGACCGACGCGACGCAGTGGGCCAACCTCGAGTCGACCAGGATGATCTACTCGTCGATCGACTGGAACCCTCGGGTCAACGGATACTCCGGCTACTGGCCCCCCGACTACCCCGGGGACGTCGCCACCCTCAACCGGTTCCCGGATCCAGCGGCCTGGGACCGCTTGGACGCGCTCGGCGTCCGCTACGTCGTCCTCCACACCGGGGAGCAGGCGGGCTATCCGCAGCTCACCGACCGGCAGGCCCGATCGATCGCCACCGCCGCGCGCGCCCGCGGCGCGCAGGTGGGGCGCGTCGGCAACGCCTGGCTCGTCGACCTCGGCCAGGGGGCATCGACCGAGGGCAAGACGCTCAACGCCTCGTCGCCAGCACCCGGTAGCGGTCGGTGAGCTCGCGGGCGGTGCGCTCCCACGAGTAGCGCCGCGCGCGATCCGCGCCCAGCGCGACCAGTCGCGACCGCAGTCGAGCGTCTCGAAGTACGCCGGTGAGCGCCGTGGCAAGCCCGTCGACATCGCGCGGTTCCACGAGGAGCGCGGCATCGCCCAGCACCTCGGGAAGCGACCCGGCGTCCGACGCGACGACCGGGACACCGGCGCGCATCGCTTCGAGGGGCGGCAGGCCGAAGCCCTCGTAGAGCGACGGGAACGCGAACACCGTGGCGCCCGCGAGGAGATCGGCACGAGCCGCGTCGTCCACGTAGCCGAGCGTGACGACGCGCTCGGGTCCGGCCATCCTCGACCGCGTGACCTCGAAGTCACCGCCGTCCCAGCCGAGCCCGCCGGCGACCACGAGTCGCACATCCGCCTCGTCGCGTTCGAGCGCGTCGACGGCACGCAGCAGAGTCGGGAGGTTCTTGCGGGGCTCGACCGTGCCGAGCGCGAGCACGTACCGATCGGCGCCCGAGATCCGCCGTCCCCGCGCCGGGTCACCGTCGGCGCGGGCGGCCGGAGCCGGGTACACACGCATCACCCGGTCGCCCCCGAGCCCGTAGGCCTCGCGGACCTCGCCCGCGACGTAGTCGCTCACGGTGTGCACGACCGCACCACGCTGCAACGCCTGGCGCACTGCGCCGTCGAAGGCCAGCACCTCGGGACGGCAGAGCTCCGGGTAGCGCAGGTAGCCGAGATCGTGCACGGTCACGAGCACGGGCGCCCGGGCGGGCGGAGCCACGTAGTTCGTCGCGTGCACCACGTCGGTCCCGCCACCGGTCCAGTGCTCGATCCGCGGCCGACCCCACCGCCGCCAGGCCGCGTGGGCGAGCCGAGCCGGCAGCCTCGACGTGCCGGCCACCACCCCGGGCGGGAGGAACGGTGCGAGGTCACGGGCGCCGTGGCGGGTGACGAGGTAGGCGACCGGGTCGACGTCGGCGCGTGCCTCGAGGGCCCGCAGCAGGTGGAACGTGAACTCGCCCACACCGGTCCGTGCGCCGAGGAGCGGCGTGCCGTCGACCGCGACCCGCAACCGGCGGGCGCCCGGATCGCGAGCGGCGCCGTCGGTCGATTCCATGGCTGCGCTCACTCGGGCTCGGTGGATCCCGTTCCGGTCGATCGGACTTGGCATGATACCCGGGTACGCCTGACGCGCCGCGCCGACGCGCGCCCAGCTCCGGAGCGACGATGCGACGATTCCTCAGCCGACGCGAGCCAGAGGCGGGGCTCGCTGCCGACGCGAGCCCGACCAGCGCCGCGCCGCTCGAGCACGCGCACCTCGACGGCCGCCGGTCGATCGAGCTCGACTACCCCTTCACCCCGCAGGTGCGCTGGGGTGGCGACCGGCCCTCGCACCCGCAGCTGCACGCGATCCTGGACCGGCGTCGCGCGGCGTACCGCGAGGTGATCGCGGCCGTCGTCGAGCAGCACGAGCGCTTCCGTGCGATCCCGGTGGAGGAGACGTCCGCCGACGAGCCCTGCTGGGTCAACGGCTGGCTCCCGGGCCTCGACTCGGCGGTGCTCTACACGATGCTCGCCACCACCGATCCGGCGACGTACCTCGAGGTCGGCTCGGGGAACTCCACGAGCTTCGCGCGCCGAGCGATCCGGGACCACGACCTGCGGACCCGCATCGTCTCGATCGACCCCGAGCCTCGGGCCGCGATCGACGCGCTCTGCGACGAGGTCGTGCGCGAGCGAGCCGAGACGGTCGACCTGGAGGTCTACGACCAGCTCGCCGCGGGCGACATCCTCTTCATCGACAACTCGCACCGGTGCCTGCAGAACTCGGACGCCACCGTGATGTTCCTCGACGTGCTCCCCCGCCTCGCCTCCGGCGTGCTCGTGGAGATCCACGACATCACCCTCCCCGACGACTACCCGGAGGAGTGGCTCGACCGCGCGTACTCGGAGCAGTACCTGCTGGCGGCCTACCTCCTCGCCGAGGGCAGCCGCTTCGACGTCGTGCTGCCGAACCACTTCGTGAGCCACGACGCCGAGCTGCAGGCACCGCTCGACGCGATGTGGGACGACCCGCACTTCGCCGGCGTGGAGCGCCACGGCGGTTCGTTCTGGCTCCGGATCAGGTAGGGCGCGGCGGGCGGGCCGTGCTCACCCCGTCGTCGCGACCACCGCGTAGTCCTGGGGTCCGAACAGCACCTGGTTCAGCCGGTTCAACGACTGGTTGAGCGAGACGACGATCTCGGGGGCGTCGGGCGGCTGGTCGAGCAGCGGCAGCTGCAGATCCTCGGCCGGCGAGAAGAACCGCTCCTCCACGGTGAGGAACCCCGCGCGCTCGCACAGGAAGGTGAGCAGCGAGGGGTGCAGCGGCCACACGTGCGTCGGGTCGAGGATGTAGGACCTCGACAGCACGATGAGCGACGCGGGGTTCGGTGTCTCCGCGATCAGGACCCCGCCGGGCGCCAGCCGCGTCGCGGCAAGGTCGAGGAACGCGATCAGGTGGTCGAGCTCGAGGTGCTCGGCGACCTGGATGGCGGTGATCGCGCCGTAGCTGGCCTCCGGAACGGACGCGAGGAACTCGATGGCGTCGCCGACATGGGCCTCGACACCGCGCTCGCGCGCTTCCGCGACCATCTCGGGGTCGAGGTCGACGCCCACGCCTTCGATGCCGTGCTCCGCAAGCCCGGCCAGCAGCTCGCCCCGGCCGCACCCGACGTCGAGCACCGGGCCGCGACCCCGGAGTGCGTCGAGGTAGCGCTCGAACGTTCGTCGAAGGATCTCGTCGGTGTCCCCGCGGAAGCGGTGCTCGAAGCCGACGTAGTCGAAGCTGCCGCTCGGCGCGGGCGCCTCTGCGGGCCGCGCCGCAGACGGCTGCCCCGAGCTAGTCGGTACAGTGCCCGTGGCTCCGGCGGTCGGCGCGAGGCGCACGCGCCGGTCGAGCGCGTTGAGCTGCTGGCGAAGCTCCGCGAGCTGCCGGGGCGCACCGCCAAGGCCCTCGCCCGGCGAGATCGCACGCCCGAACTCCTCGAGGGTGGCGTGGAAGGCCATCAGCTCGGCCTTCAGCAGCTCCTGGTTCACCTGGAGGGCCTCGAGGTCGCGCAGCATGTCGGCGCCGCGAACCGCGATCACGTTCGCGCTCATCCCGAGCCCCTCGACGGCCGCGACCGCGGGCCACAGCGCGTCCAGCTGGGACCGCAGGATCTTGACGTCGACGGCGAGATCGAAGACCTGCCCCAGTGCGCGACCCTCCACCGTCCGGCCGACGCGGGCCGCGAAGGGGTCGAGCAGCCGATCGAACAGGCGGCCCGTCCAGCCGTGGCGGACCAGGCGGCGCACCTTCGCTCGCACCCGGTGCGAACGCGGCTTCCCCTCCACCGGCGCGGGCGCCGGGCGCGGGACCTGTGGTGTGCCGGCCTCCGCCCGGAGTCGCTCGAGCGCCCGGGGGCCGAGATCGGGATGGCCGCTCACCGCGGGCTCCCGGTGAGCGGGGTGCCGGCCGCGAAGGCGCGGCGCCCGATCGGCCCGACCAGCGGTGTGTGCAGCTCGTCGAGCGCCTCGGCCAGGCGCGCCGACGGCCGCCACGCGTCCGCCGCGGCGAAGCGCGAGATGCCGAGCCTTCGCATCAGCTCCTGGACCGTGCAACCCAGATCGAGGTGCCGCTCGGCGAAGCGCCGCGCTGCCCAGCTCGCCGCCGCGGCGCGCTCGTCGTCGCTGATCAGCCTGGTCAGCTCGAGGTCGAACCCACCCGGCTCCGCGAGCATGCACGCGCCGTCGGACCCGACGCCGAACACCTCTATCGAAGCCGCGTCGGTCACGACCGGCGTTCCGAGGGCGAGCGCGACCGGCAACCACGGGCCTCGCACGACCGCGCCGGCCGCGACCGCGAGCGCGGCGGGGATCGCGGCCTCGGTAAGCCTCGAGGGCTCGGGAACGCCGATGCGCACCGTGAAGTCGTCGGGCAGACCGAGGCGGCGGCGCCAACGGGACCGCACGAGCGGGGCGATCGGCGGATGCGCGGCCAGGTAGGTCGCGTGCCGGGAGACCGGGAGCGCGCGCTGGCCGAGCGCGCGCGCGTCGGCCGAGTCGTCGACGAGCAGCACCCGCGCCCGCGACGCAACCGGAAGCGCCCGCTCGATGACGTCGATCGAGTCAGGAGCGCCGTCGACCCAGAGCGCGACCGGCACGGCCGGTTCTGCGAACGCGCGCCGGAGCTGCGACGGCCGTCCCGCCAACGCGACGCGAGCCTCGACGTCGGTCAACCAGGGATCTGACGCCCGCACCCGGCACCAGCGAGCGAGCACACGCAACAGGCGGGCCAGGGGCTCGGGGGCGGGGCCGCAGGCCACCAGGTCGACGACGGGGCCCTGCGGGGGCCAGCGGGCCGTCATCCGCCGACGAGCCGTTCCACGACCGGTCCCCACGCGAGGCCTGCGACCCGCTCTCGCGCCGCGGCACCCATCTTCTCGGCAAGCGTTGGGGCGTCGGCGAGCCGGTCGATCGCGGCCGCGACACCGGCCGGCGTCCCGTCGGTCACGATGCCGGTGACGCCGTCCTCCACCCACTCGAGCACGCCACCGGCATCGGCCGCGGTGATCACCGGCTTTCCGGCCCGGAAGGCCTGGAGGGTGACGTAGCCGTAGTCCTCCTCGACCGGTGCGTAGACCACCGCGAGCGCACCGGCGAAGCGCTCGACGAGCTCGTCGTCGGGCACGAAGCCGGGCATCTCGACCCGGCGCGCCGAGCCCTGGGCGTCGGCCGCCTCCCGCAGCTCGGCGTCCAGGCTTCCCGTCCCGGCCAGGACGAGCCGCGCGCCGGAACGCACCTGTGCCATGGCGTCGACGAGGAGCCGCGGGCGCTTGTTTCCCTCGAGGCGCGTCGCGCAGAGCACGTAGTCGCCGAACGGGCCCTCGTGCAGGCGATCGAAGAGAGGCGGCGGGTGATAGAGCGGCTCGGCCACGAGCCCGTTGGACCGCGCCAGGCGCGCCGCGACGAGCCCCGAGGTGGTGAAGCGCAAGCGCGCCTCCTCGAGGACCCGCGTGTCCCACTCCACGAGCATCCGCTGCGCTTCGAGCGACGCGTCGTCGAGGCCGAAGTCGGACCAGTCGGTGTCGACCAGGTCGTACGCCGGCCGGTGCTGATGGAACAGCCAGACGACCTTGTTCGGGTGGCGCACGTAGTACGACGGGAAGTTGGTCGCGATCACGAGGTCGGCCTCGATGGGCACGAGCCGCCAGGCCAGCGCGCTCTCGAACAGGTGGTCGCGGTCCCAGGCGGTGGGCAGCCGCACGAGCTCGGCTCGGTGCCCGGCGTCACGGAGCGCGCCGACGAGGTTCTCCATGTGCAGCTCGGCGCCGCCCCGCATGAACGGCACCTGTGCGCCGCAGACGCAGATGTCCATCAGCTGCTCTCGCCGGCTCCGAGTCGGTGAACTGCCCTAGGTCTCGGGTCGATGCTAGTGGTCGACCCGCCGCGTCCGGCCGACCGCCGGCTCGTCCGGTCGCGACGGCGATCGGCTCGTCACGGGCCGGTCAGGGCGCGATCGAGATCGCCCGGGCGACGTCCGCTCCCCAGTAGCGCGTCGCGACGACGGCGGGGGCGCCACCGAAGGGATGGACACCACCGAAGCCGTCGAGCACGTACCCGGCGTGCGCCGGCGACTGCACCATGGCCACGCCGCGGGCGATGTCCCAGCCCCGCCAGTACGGGCCACCGACCGCGGCCGGTGTCGCCCCGAAGCGGTGGAGGCCACCCCAGCCGTCGAGCACGTAGCCCCCGGAGCCGTCGGGATCGACCGCGAACCCGCGCACGATGTCCCAGCCCGGCCAGTAGCCGGTGACGGCCACCGGTGGCGCGGTACCGAACGGGTGGACACCGCCGAAGCCGTCGAGGACGTACCCGGCAGGCGCGTTCTTCGTGGAGGTGCGGGTGAGCACGACCGCCCGCGCGATGTCCCAGCCCCGCCAGTAGCCACCGCTCACCCCGCCGCGCGCGCCGCCGACGGGATGGAGGCCGCCGAAGCCGTCGAGGACGTACCCCGATCCGGACCCGTCGGGGTTCATGGCGAGCCCGCGCACGATGTCCCAGCCCGGCCAGTACCCGCTGACGGAGACCACGGGCGCGATGCCGAACGGGTGCACGCCACCCCAGGCGTCGGCTACCCAGCCGCCACCCTGGACGACCGCAAGGCCGCGCGCGAGGTCGGTGGGCCAGGACGGCTCACCGGTGGGCGGGCTCGACAACGCGTTGAGATGACCGTGCCGCTCCACCGCGTACGCGGACGCGAACGGCGCGCCCGCGGTCGCACCTGCAGCGAAGCTCACGTTCGCGGCAGCCGCCCAGGCTCCGACGTTGCCGGCTCCGTCGACAGCGCGCACGCGGATGGCGTAGGTCCGGCCGGGCAAACCGAAGAAGGTCGAGCCTCCGGTCGACGCCCCGCCTGAGGTGCCCGTCGGCGCGACGCGCGAGAGCCACGCCACCCACGGGCCGCCGCTGTCGGCGACCTCGAGGTCGAACGCGCGCACACCGGTCGCGTGCTCCCCTCCCGGCGACGGGTCGGTCGCGCTCCAGCTCACCGGCGCCGCGGTGGTCGCCTGGTTCGGGTTCGGTACCGGCGAGAACGTCGCGACCGGGGGCGTGACGTCGACCACGGCGCCCGTGCGGCGCTGGTTCTGCTTGAAGGTCGGCCAGTCGAAGCGGCCTTCGGGCACCCCGGTGAGCTTCCACGCCAGGAGGCGGGTGCGATCGCCGCTGTCCCGCCCGCCGGAGGCGTTCGCGTCGTCGAGCGCGTTGACGAAGATCCACGTGTCGCTGCCGATCCGGCTGACGGTGGGAGCCGACGCGGGTGCGAACGTGCGGATGCGACAACAGGGGTCGATGTTGGTGTCCTGGTACTCGATGGCCCCGGTCGCACCGTTGAAGATCCGCAGCTTGTTCCCGGCGAACGCGACCACGTCCTGCTGGTTGTCGCCGTCGACGTCGGCGATCACCGGTGAGCCGTGGTGCGCGTTGGTGTGCGGGCACGTGCCCGTCCAGTCTTCGCACGAAGACCAACGCTTGGACCCGTCCGGGTTCTGCACCGCGGTGTAGCCGTCGCCGGTGATCACCGCGGTGTACAGGCGCGCGTCGCCGTTGACGACGCGCCCGAGCGCGGGCGACGCCATCACCAGCGAGCCCATGCCCACACCGGGGATGCCGCCCGGGCTCCAACCCGGGAGCGCGAAGCCGGAGCGGTCGAGCGCGTACAGGTGCCGGCCCGGATCGGGGAAGTTCAGGCCGGTGCCGAACACGACGTCACGCGAGCCGTCGGCGTTCACGTCCCCGACACCGGGACTCGACCACACCACCTGGCGCGCGACCGAGCGCGGGTAGCCGGGGAAGTCGGAGCCGTCCGCGCGCAGCACCCAGAGCAACCCGCCCCACGGGTAGGGCGCGCCCGGATAGTTGTCCATGTCGCCGCCGAAGACGATCTCGGGCGAGCCGTTGCCGTCGAGGTCCGCGACCGCGGGACTGGACCACAGCGTGTCGTAGAGGAAGCGCGGGAACCCCCGGATCGCGCCACCGTCCTGTCGCCACGCGAACACGTCGTGGTTCCAGGACGTGGCGATCACGTCGAGGCGGCCGTCTCCGTCGAGGTCGGCCACCGTCGGCGTGGAGAACACCCCTGACGCCCGGTTGTTCACGGTGGTCGACTGGGCGAACGACGGGGACCCCGCGAGACCGCCGGCACCTCCCTTGAACGCGAGCACCCAGCCGGTCGACGCGTTCGCGGTGACGAGGTCGCTGAAGCCGTCGGCGTCGAGGTCCACGAGCAGCGGGCTCGCCTGCACGGGACCGGGGCCGGTGTAGATGCAGGACGGGGTCGCGCCGAGGTTCGCGGCTTCGAAGAGCAGCACGCAGCCGTTCATCGCGCCCACGGCCACCTGCGTCCCGCCGTGGCCGGTGAGGTTCGACCCGACGGCCGGCGACGAGAACAGCTCGTTCGTCCCGCCCGGGGGCGCGAACGACTGCGGCGCGGAGTACCCGCTCCCCACCGGGGTCAGCGCGGCCGCACCCGCTCCGGGCGGCGTCCCGACGACGCCCGCCACGACCGGGAGTCCGGCTCCGAGCACCAGCGCCGCGAGGACTGCGATCAGCCGGCGCGACCGATGGGGAAACGGGGATGCCACATCTGAACATCGACCGCCCGACCGGGTGGCCTTGAGGCCGCGGCGGACCGCTGGAGGAGCCGGACCAGGGGCTACGCTGATCTGGCCGTGGATCGCAAAGGTCGCCTCGCGTTCGTCCCTGCCCGCTACGGCGACGGGGTCGTCGGCGGCGCCGAGGCCGTGCTCGCCGACCTCGCCCACGGCCTGGCCGCCCGGGGTTGGGACGTCGACGTCCTCACCACGTGTGCCCGGGACCACTTCACCTGGGAGAACGTCTTCGCACCGGGGACCGAGGAGCACGACGCGGTCACCGTCCACCGGTTCCCCGCGGTCGTCTCCACCCCCCGCGCGGAGCGGGCCGCAATCGGGGCCGCCATCGAGGCCGGCACCCCCGTGCCACTCGTCGACCAGCAGCGCTGGATGAACGACGACCTGCGCGTGCCCGAGCTCTACCACCACCTCCTCGACCAGGCCCAGGACTACCGGGCGATCGTCTTCGCCCCATACCTGTTCTGGCCGGCCTACGCCTGCGGGCAGCTCGCACCCGAGCGCACGATCCTGATGCCGTGCCTGCACGACGAGCCGGCAGCCGCGCTCGAGCTGTTCCGGCCGCTGTTCTCCGGGGTGCGCGGCCTGTGGTTCCTCTCGGAGCCCGAGATGGCGCTGGCGCGCCGCCTCCACCCGCGTCTGGCCCCGCACCGCGTGGTGGGGGCCGGCGTCCACGTGCCCGACGCCTACGACCCCGAGGGGTTCCGGCAGCGCCACGGCATCGAGGGACGCTTCGTGCTCTACGCCGGGCGCCGGGAGGGCGGCAAGAACTGGGAGCGCCTGCTCGACGGCCTGGCGGCCGCGACCCTCCACGCAGACCTCCCGTTCCGGCTCGTGACGATGGGAACGGGCGCCGTGCACGCGCCACCCTCCCTCGCGGATCGGGTCGTCGATCTCGGGTTCTGCTCCGCGCGGGACCGCGACGACGCGTTCGCCGCCGCCGACGCCTACCTCCAACCCTCGCAGTACGAGAGCTTCTCGCTCACGGTCATGGAGGCGTGGCTCGCGGGCACGCCGGTCGTCGCCAACGACCGGAGCGAGGTCGTGCGGTGGCACTGCGAGCGCTCCGGAGCCGGGCTCTGCTACGCCGACGACCTCGAGCTCGAGGAGTGCCTGCGCTTCGTCACGGAGGCCCCCGAGGCCGCGGCCGCGCTCGGAGCGCTCGGTCGCGACTACGTGCTCGACAGCTACCGGACCGAGGCGGTCCTCGACCGGGTCGAGGCGTCGCTCGAGGACTGGCTCCCCACGGCCGACGGGAGCGCGTGACCGATGCGCATCCTGATGGTGAGCATCTACCCGCCCCAGCGTGACGGCATCGCGCAGTACGCGATCCAGGAGGTGCGCGCACTGCGCGCAGAGGGTCACGAGGTCGACGTCTGCTCACCCGAGCCGTCGGCGGCCCACATGCATCTCGACCTCCGCAGCCGTCGTGGCCCCTATGCCCTCGCCCGGCGCGTCGCCGGATACGACCGGGTCATCGTCCAGTGGCATCCCGCGATCTTCTACAACGTCCCCGTGACACCCGCCGAACGGCGCCGCGTCGCGTTCGGACTCCTCTTCGCGTTCCGCCGCGCCGCGTCGGTCGAGGTGCGCGTCCACGAGTTCGACATCGCGGGCGCGCACGACGGCAGCATCGCGTCGCGGCTCACGAGAACGCTGTGGCGGTCGGTGGATCGCATCACGGTGCACACCGAAGGCGAACGCCACGACTTCGCCGAGGCCTACGAGCTCCCCGAGTCGAGGATCGACGTCGTGGAGCACGGGGCGACGTTCGTGCGACGCGCCAACGCGACACGCCACGAGGCCCGCGCCGAGCTCGGGCTCCCACCCGAGGCGTTCGTGTTCCTCTCGATCGGCTTCCTCCAGCCCCACAAGGGCTTCGACCGGGCAGTGCGCGCGTTCCGCGGCCTCGACACCGCCGGATGCCGGCTCGAGGTGGTCGGCTCGCTGCGCCTCGAGGATCCCGAGTACGTGCAGTACGTCGACGAGCTACGCGCGCTCGTCGACGCCACGCCGGGTGTGGCGCTGCACGAGCACTACGTCAGCGACGAGGAGTTCGACCTCTGGTTGGTCGCCTGTGACGTGGTCGTGCTCCCCTACCGGATGATCTGGTCGTCCGGGGTCTGCGCGCGAGCCGAGCTCTACGGGCGGCGGGTCATCGCGACGCGAGTCGGCGGCCTCGAGCACCAGGTGGTCGACGGCACCGTCCTGGTCGACGGCGACGCCGAGCTCGCCGCCGCGATGCGCGCCGCCGCGGGCCGCGAGGTCGCGACCGCCGAGGCATGGCCCACGGGTGCCGACCGGGCCGCGATCCAGGCCGAAGTCCGACGGCGCGCGGCCACGCGGCGCCCGCCGGGGACACCGGCACGCGCCGAGGACCCCGCCGAGCCGCTCCGTCACCTCCCCCGGCTCGAGCTCCCGCCGCCCGTCTCCGTCCACACCGGCGTGACCACCCTCAAGCGCGTCGTCCGCAAGCTCACCCGGTGGCAGCTGGATCCGATCGTCGAGCAGGTCAACGACCTGGCCCGGGCCGCCGCCGGCGCCCACCCGGCGGACCCGTCAGGGACGGGTTCGCCGGCGCCCGCCGAGCGGCCGGAGCCCTGAGATCCCGGGCCCCGGCCGTATGATCAATCGGCACGGCAGACACTTCGGGAAGGCTGCGCGCTGACCATGGCGATCGAGGCACGGACTGGCTCGGGTCCGGTCACCGACGTCGCGGCCCGCCCGAACCCGTGGCGCCGCCTGGTCGACGTGTGGCGCCACCGCGAGCTGCTCCTCAACCTGGTGCGCAAGGAGCTCAAGCTCAAGTACAAGAACAGCACCCTGGGCTTCCTCTGGTCGCTGCTCAACCCGGCGCTGTACCTCGTCGTCTTCTACTTCGTCTTCCAGATCGTCCTCGGCGCCGGGCTGCCCTACTTCGCGATCTTCTTCCTCGCCGGGCTGCTCCCCTGGAACCTCTTCTCGACCTCGCTCGGCTCGTCGACGACGTCGGTGGTGGGCAACGCCGGGCTCGTCAAGAAGGTCTGGTTCCCACGCGAGATCCTCCCCCTCGCCGCCATCGGCGCCGCGCTCGTGCACTTCTTCCTGCAGCTGATCGTGCTCGCGCTCGCGCTCGTGATCTTCCGCTACCCGCCGTCGGCGGAGTTCTGCCTGCTCCTGCCCATCGCGCTGCTGACGTTGCTGCTCTTCGCCGCCGCGCTCGGCATCGGGTTCGCGGCGCTCAACGTGTACCTGCGCGACACGCAGCACCTGCTCGAGCTCGTGCTGCTCGCGTGGTTCTGGGCGACGCCGATCGTGTACCAGTACACGAAGATCAGCGACCGCATCGGGAACTGGGTCCTCTTGAATCCGATGACGTCGATCGTGATCACGTTCCAGCGCGCCATCTACAACCGCACGACCTACTACGACACCACCACGAAGACGACGGTCGGGATCCTGCCCGACGAGTCGATCTGGTGGTACCTGCGGAACCTCGGCATCGTGGGCGGGTGCTCCCTGCTGCTCCTCGTGGGTGCGCTCCTCCTCTTCGGGCGGCTCGAGGACAACTTCGCCGAGGAGCTCTGAGCCCGATGGACCCCGCGATCACGGTCGACCACGTCTCGAAGCGCTTCCGGCTCTACAAGGAGAAGCCGGAGTCGCTCAAGGAGCGCATCATCCGGCTGGGCCGCAACCCCTACGAGGAGTTCTGGGCACTCCGGGACGTCTCGCTCGAGGTGGCCCACGGCGAGACGCTGGGCTTGATCGGCCAGAACGGGTCGGGGAAGTCCACGCTGCTCAAGTGCATCTCGGGGATCCTGCGTCCGACGAGCGGCAGCATCCGCAAGAGCGGCCGGACGGCCGCGCTGCTCGAGCTCGGCTCCGGCTTCCACCCGGACCTCACCGGACGGGAGAACGTCTTCCTCAACGCCTCGATCATCGGGCTCACCAAGCGAGACACCGCGCGCATCTTCGACGACGTCGTCGCGTTCGCGGAGCTCGAGGAGTTCATCGACCTGCCGGTCAAGCACTACTCGTCGGGCATGTACTCACGCCTCGCGTTCGCCGTCGCGGTCAACGTGGAACCCGAGCTGCTCCTCATCGACGAGGTGCTCGCCGTGGGCGACGAGGCCTTTCAGCGCAAGTGCGTGCAGCGCATCCGCCAGTTCCAGTCCGAGGGGCGCACGATCCTGCTGGTGACGCACGGCGTCGAGACGGTCCGTCAGATCTGCGACCGGGCCGCGGTCCTCGACCACGGCAGCCTGATCGCGCTGGGCGAGCCCGGAGAGGCCGTGCTCGTGTTCCGCGACGCGCTCCTCCAGCGCGAGCACACCGACGAAGCCGCCGGCGCCGACTGGCGCAGCCATCAGCAGGTGCGCATCACCGGCGCCGAGGTCGAGTACCTCCACCCCGACCGCCGGCACCTCCTCCCCGGCGAGCCGCTGCGGATCCGGATGACCTACGACGCGCCCGCACGGGTCGACGACGTCGTGTTCGCCATCAACATCCACGACCAGCAGGGCAACCTGCTGCTCGGCGCGAACACCGACAGCCTCGGCGCCGACCCGGGTTCCGTCGAAGGTCCCGGGGAGGTCGTCTTCGAGTTCGAGCAGGTCCCGCTCATGGGCGGGATCTACGAGGTGTCCCTCGGGGTGCACACGCACGACGGCGGCGTCGAGTACGACCACCGCGCAGGCGAGGACGTGATCGAGGCGCTGAGCACCGGCAAGGTCGCCGGCATGGTCAGCTTCCCGATCCGGGCCAAGGTCGATCCCGGCTCCTGAGGGACTCCTGGCCGGAGCTCGCGGCGCTCAGGCCGCGGCGAGCGACCGGGCGAGCACGAAGTTGGGCTGGGCCTGGTTGACCGCCGGCGCCCCGCCGAACGAATGGATCCGCCCGGAGCGGTCGAGCACGTAGCCCCCGGGCGTCCCGCTGACGGTCGCGAGCGCGCGGGCGAACTCATAGCCGAAGTACGGGACGGCTCCGGGGGTGGTCGCGCCGCCGAGCGCCCAGATCCCACCGAACGCGTCGAGCAGCAACAGGCCGTTGCCGTCCGACGCGGGGCGCAGGTCACGGGCCCAGTCGCGTCCGATCCAGTACGGGCCGCCCGACACCGCGGGGGCACCGCCCACCGGATGCACCGCGCCCCACGCGTCGAGCACGTAGCCGCTGGTACCGCCCGGGAGCACGACCAGCGCACGGGCCGCGTCCATCCCCGAGAAGTACGGCCCGCCGGTGAGCGCCGGAGCGCCGCCGAACGGGTGGATCCCGCCCCACCCGTCGAGCACGTAGCCACCCACACCTCCCGGCGCGAGCTCGACGTCACGTGCGATGTCCCAGCCGGCCCAGTACGCGGCACCGGTGGGAGCGGGCGCGCTGCCGAACCGGTGCAGACCGCCCCACCCGTCGAGCTCGTAGCCGCCGGCGCCACCCGGCAGCAGCGCGACGCCGCGCCCGATCGGAAAGCCCCTCCAGTACGCGGGGGTCGTCACGTCGGGCTGGGAACCTGCGGGGTAGAGCTTGCCGAACTCGTTCATCCCCACGAGGCGCGGGCCCGCGCCGGGCGTCCACGGCGGATAGCCGTCTGGTCCCGCGGTGAGCATGCGCGCGGCGACCGAGAAGCGGATGACCGGCAGCAGGTTGTACGCGGCTTGGCCCGGACAGTCGGTGAACCAGGTGTCGCGATGGCCGATGACGATCGGCTGGGCCATCGTCGTGCCCGGCGCGAACTTGTCGTTGCCGGCGGTCGTGTAGACCGCCGGCTTCGTCGGGTCGACACCGTGCATGCCGAGCTTCCACGCCAGCAGCTGCTGCACCGCCTCGATCGACGCTCCGGTCGGCGAGACGGTGCTGTACGTGCCCAGCAGCGCGACGCCGGTGGTCCGGCTGTTGAAGCCGACCGCGTGGGCGCCGAGCACCGGCCAGTAGACGCCGCCGTACCGGCCCTCGAAGATCTGGCCGTACTTGTCGACGAGGAAGTTGTAGTGGATGTCGCAGTACCCGAGGACGTTCGTCGCGTACACGTAGATCGCGCGCACGATCCGGTAGCTGTCGGCCGGCGAGTAGGCGTTCTCCCCGGCGGTGTGGTGGAAAACCGCGAGCCGGACCGCGTCCATGTAGGTGGGACCACCCGGGCAGTTCCGCAGCCGGAGGCCCTCGTCGGCACCCCACTCCACGCGACTGATGATCTTCGGCGTTGCGCTGAGCGACGCCGACACCGGCACGTCGTCGCCCGCCGGTGACTCGACGGCCGCGAGGGCCACCGAGCTCGCGCTCCCGCTCACGAGACGGACGCGCAGCCCGCTGGCGTCGCCGACCCACACCGGCTCGCTCAGGTGCTCGGAGCGAGCGACCCGAGCGGCTTCGTCGGTGCCGGGGTCGGGACCGTTGTCGTTGACGCCGACCTGGGTGACGACCTCCCAGCTGTCGCCGGCGCGCCGCTCGACGGCGAACTGGGCGCCGCCGTCGCCGCGCCAGCGGATGCCGACGAGGTCCGAGGTCGTGGCCGACGCCGAGAGGTCGCGGGTCCAACCCGGTTGCACCCGCGTGCCCGACGCGGTGAGCGACTGCTCGTGCAGCTCGGCCTGCGGAGGCTCGGGTGGTGCCGGCGCCGCGGGCGTTGCCGGGAGACCGGTGCCGGCCAACGCCGCGACGGAGAAGAGGGCGGCGACGAAGCCCAGACGGCGGCGCGCGATCACAGCGGCCAAGGTAGCGCGGCCTCCTCGGGGTCGCGCCCGTCGCGCGCGCTCACAGGATCAGGTAGACGCCGTCGTTGCGGACCACCGCCAAGCGACCGTCCGAGAGGATCGTGACGCCGCGGAACCGATCGGCGCCGAAGTACTGCGGGTTCATCCCGTTCGCCACGGTGCCGTAGCCGTGGACGCCACCGAAGCCGTCGAGCACCACGTAACCGCCGGGCTTCGCCGCGATGTCACGAGCGATGTCCCACCCGAAGTACGGCGCACCCACCGACGTCGCGGTGCCGAGCGGCCACACGCCGCCGAAACCGTCGAGGAGGTACGCGCCCTGGCCGTCGGGGCTGACCGCAATCGCGCGGGCGATGTCCCAGCCGCGCCAGTAGGGCCCGCCGATCCGTGGCGCGGTGCCCATCGAGTGCACGCCACCCCACGCGTCGAGCAAGAGCAGGCCCTGGCCGTCGGGCGTGATGCTGATCGACCTCGCGATGTCCCAGCCCGGCCAGTAGGCGCCGTAGAGGGTGCCCATGACGCCCGTCGCGGCCGACCCGTACTTGTGCAGGCCTCCGTAGCCGTCGAGGACGATGTAGCCCTGGCCGTCGGGCATCACCGCGACGTCACGGGCGATGTCGAAGCCGAAGGTGGGAGCCCCGAAGCCGCCGGCTCCGTAGGTCTTGACGGCACCGGTGCCGCCGACCACGACCGCGCCGCCCGTCGCCGCGCCGGCCACGGCACGACCGGGGGCGCGCAAGGTGGCCGGACACTGCACGGCCTGCCACGACCCGAAGCCGAGCCCGTCGGGCGGGCACGCTGCCGGCAAGCCGTTGTACACGAGCATCTTGTTGTAGATGCTCAAGACGGTGGTCGCGTAGCTGGTCGAGGTCGCCCAGTTGCCGTTGCCCATGTGCGCCCAGGTCGGGGCGCGGCCCTTGGCGAAGAAGGTGTCGAAGTTGCGCGCCGCGACCACGGGGTCGAGGGAGGTCGGGGCGTACCACTGGGGCACGGGTGGGTTCGCCAGACCCGAGGCGCGCGACGTGAGGTCGGCGTAGTTCTTCAGGTGCTGGATCTGGGCCCGGATCCCTATCTGGGGCGATGGGAACTGGCGGCCGCCGCTGCAGGAGTCGCACGCACCCATGCCGGCGTAGTTGTAGTTCTCCGGGCGCACGATGCTGCCGACGAACCCGAAGTACCCGGTCTCGACGACGGACTGCGCGAAGGCGATGTCGCCCCGGACGTTCTCGCTCGCGCCTTCCCACACGTAGAGGGACGCGAGGGCCTCCACGCTCATCGGCACCGCAGCGGTCTTGCCCGTGGACGCGAACCAGCGCGCGATCTGCTGCGGGGTGAGCGTCGAGGGGCCCTGCACGCTCGTCGCCGTGGCCGCGGCCGCCGGGCGCGCCGAGGTCGCGAGCGGGAACAGCGCGGCGACCAGCGCCAGGAGGGCGGTCGCGACCGCCACCCGTCGAAACCCGCGCCGAGAGGGGGGAAGGGAGATGCGCATCGAGGAATTCATCGTCAGCGTACGTCGCCGGATTGAGCGAGGAAGCCGCCAAACCTAGTGGAGGAAGGCAACCGGGCCGGGGACCGCCCCTTCGACGCGTCGTCCCGAGCCGACGGGATGCGCCGATCCAGATCCAGGCAAGCGTCGTATGCTCCGGGCCTATGCCGCAGCGGTCCGGACCGACCGGCGGCGCCCGGGGACACGGCCGTGGGCGCGAGCGCGGGCAGCTCCGCTCCGAGCGGTCGGGGCGGCATTCGTCTGTGTGACCGGCGTCGCCTTCGTCGGCCTCCACGCCCGCGCCGGCATCGCATCGACCCGTGAGCTCACTGCACCCACCGCGCGCGAGCGCGCCACGTGGCTCTACGAGTGGGACCCCTGCATCGAAGCGGCACTCCGCCGCCGGGTCCCGGCCGGATCGACCGTCTACATCCCGCCACAGGACCCCTACTGGGCACAGGGTCTCGACGCGCTCGCCACGCCGTGCTTCGAGGTGGTGCCCGACCGCGCCGGCGCCGAGTACCTGCTGACGGTCGGGGTCGCCACCCGTCGGACCCCGCGCTCGCAGCGCTGCGGCGAGCCCGCCGACGGCCCCGTTCCTGCGCGTGCCTGGCCCATCGGCGTCAGTCTCGCCCTCACCGTCACCGAACCCGCGTGATCTTCGTCGCCGCGTTGGCGTTCCTCGTCGTCCCGGGACTGCTCCCCGCGCGGGTGATCGCCGGCTCCTGGCCGATCGCGGTCGTGGCGGCACCACTGGTCACCGCCCTGGCCTTGGCGTTCGCCGGCACCTCCGCCACTGCCGCCGGCGGAGCGATGCGGTCTGGGCGCTCGTCTGGCTCGTCGCGGCCAACGGCGCGGCCGGCTGGATGCTCCGGGGCAACCCGTCGACTGCGAGCGAGCAGGCCGGCTGGGCCCTCGCCGTCGTCGTCCTCGGTGCGGTCGCGACACTGATGCTGCTCCCGCTCGTCCGGCCGGCGATCGACTGGGACGCACGCGCGACGTGGTTCCAGCACGCCCGGTGGTTCTACGGGGGCGGCGAGTTCGTGCAGCGCGCGATCGGGAACGCTGCGCACGGGTACAACCGCGACTACCCCCCGCTCGTCCCGGCAACGGTCGCGAGCTTCTGGCGTTCCGGTGCGGGGGTCGACCACCGCTCCGGCCAGATCCTCGTCGGGATCCTCAACGCGTCGGCCGTCGTCGTCGCGGCGCTGGCCATCCCACGGACCTTCCGGCTCGCGAGACTCGGACCGGCGTCCTTGCTGATGTCGGCCGCGTGGGTCGTCGCCGCCTTCGGCATCGCGAAGGAGTTCGGAACGGACGGCTACGCAGACCTCCTCTGGGCGGCCGCGGCCACCGGTGCCGTGCTCTACCTGCTCGTGGCTCCGATCGAGTCGACCAACGGCTCGATCGGCGTGGTGCTGCTTCTCGTGAGCGCACTGACCAAGAACGACGCCATCGCCCCCGCACTCGTCGTCGCCGTGTTGGCTGCACTGCGGTATCGAGCTCTGCTCCGTCGGACGCCGTGGGTGCCGGCCCTGAGCCCACTGCTGGTCGTCTGGCCCCTGCTGGCGCGCCGCTTCGGTGCCGATCCCCTCTACGAGCCCGGCGCCGTCTTCGACCTGCTCCGAGGTGACAGCTCCGTGTGGAACCGCCTCGAGCCGACGTTGCGAGCGATGCGGCCGTTGCTCCTCTGGCCCGCCGCCGTCGCGATCTTCGTCGCGATCGTCGGCACAGTCGCGCTGTCGGACGAACGGCGCGGCCTGGCGTTGGGGGGCTGCTGGAGGCTCTGGGCCGTGTGGGTAGTCGCCTGCATCTCGCTGGTAGCCGCATATCTGGTCTCGGGTCTCACGCTCGTCGACCACCTCGGCTCGTCGATCGACCGGACGACGATGGCCGCGCAACTGCTCCTCCTCACCGAGATCGCGGTCTGGTCGCTCGTCGCCATGGCCGCTCTGGCTGCGCGTTCGCGCAGCGGCACGGCACCCGAGCCGCCTCCGCGCGACGCCGCCTGATCCCCTTCGCGGTAAAGCCCCACCGCCCCCGCTCACCCGACGATGGAGTACCCGTCGCCCACGATGGCCATGCCCCGGACGTGGTCGCGTGGCGCGTAAGCGGGGTTCATCCAGACCGCGGTCGCGTCCCCGGCGACGTGGACGCCACCGAAGCCGTCGAGGACGGCATACCCGTCGCCGCTGGCCGTGACATCGAGGTCACGCGCGATGTCCCACCCGCGCCAGTACCCGGCGTGTCGCTGTACCGCGTCACCCGCGACGTGAACGCCACCGAAGCCGTCGAGCACGTGGATGCCCGCGCCGGTCGGGGTGAACGCCACCGCACGCGCGATGTCCCACCCGCGCCAGTACCCGGGCTGGAAGGCGGGCACGTCACCCGCGCGGTGTGCCCCACCGAACCCGTCGAGGACCACGTACCCGTTGCCGTTCGGGTTGATCGCGACGTCGCGCGCGATGTCCCAGCCGAAGTACGGACCGCCGAGGCTCCCCACGACACCAGTGCGAGCGGATCCGAACTTGTGCAGGCCGCCGAACCCGTCGAGCACCACGTAACCCAGGCCGTCGGGCATCACCGCGATGCCGCGGGTGATGTCCCAGCCGAAGCGGGGCGCGCCGAAGTACGGGGCCCCGCCGTAGGCCCGTACGCTGCCGCGACCGTCGACGACGTAGTAACCGCCGTTGGGGTTCGCGGCCGTGCGCCGACCCGTCGCCGCGGCGACGACCCCGGGATCCGGTCCGCCCGTTCCGGGCACGCTCCCCGACTGCATGGTGTTGACGAAGGCCTGGTACGCCTGCTTCGGGCTCCAGTCCTGGCGCAGCATCCCGAAATTCTGTTCCCTGTCCGCCGGGTTGGTCCCCGAGTCGCGGTGCTGGAACCAGAACAGCGGCCCGGTGAACGGCAGATAGCTGGAGTTCCAGCCCGCGTAGTAGTCGCGCACCCACTGCGCTTGGCGGATCTCGTCGAGCGCCGACGGGTCGGTGCCGATCGGCGCCCCGGCCTCGGTTCCCCAGATCTTCTTGGCCGCGTCCCCGTTCGCAACCATCACGTCGTAGAGCGACTGGGTCTGAGTGAAGGCGTTCCACCACTGCGCGTCGAGCGGGTTGGTCGGGAACGAGTACGGGTGATGGCCGACGGCGTCGAAGGACCCTCCGGCGCCGCGTGCGTAGATGCCGTTGAGCCAGGTGATCGGGTGCACGTCGCTGCCGTCGGCCGCGTCGGGGGCGGGCGAGGTCCCCCCGGTGATGACGGTCGCACCGGGGTCGGCGGCCTTCACCGCCGGGTAGGCGGCCTTGAGGAGCGCGCTGTAGGCGTCGAGGCTCGGCTTCGGCTGCGCGAACGGCCGGTGGTTCGGCTCGTTCCAGATCTCCCACACCGAGACCGACCCGCGCAGCCAAAGGTTGGAGCTGTTCGCCCCGTAGCGCTCGACCGCGGCACGGATGAACCGCGCGTAGTCGGCCGGGTTCGCGGGCAGACAGTGCAACGATCCCGGCGGGCAGTCGGCGGGTCGGGCCCACGGCGGGCTGTACGCCACCATCGCCACGAGGGAGAGGCCGCGGGCCCGGGCGTTGAGCACCAAGCGGTCCGTCGCATGGTGCCAGTTCCACGCGTTCGGGCTCTGGTGCTGGATGTGGTTCCAGTCGATGTCGAAGCGCAGCCACTTCGCACCCGTCGAGGCGATCAGGTCGAGGTCTCGGGCCTGGTCCGCGTCGCTCTGCCAGAGGATGCCGCTGCCGGCCGAGATGCCGGCGCGCTGGGCCACGTCGGTCGCCGCGGGCGACGAGCCGGCGAGGGCCGACGACTCGGCCGCGGCGGGCGCGACCAGCAGCATGGCGCCGACCAGCGCGAGCGCGCTGCACGCCGATGTGAAACGGCTCCGCCGCATCGATTCCTCCTCGGACTGGACCCGAAGGGAGGATCGACCACGGAAGGTGTTTACTTAAGGGTACGTAGACCGCGCTCAACGCCTACCGGCCCCGGCCAGGAGGCCCGGGCCGGCTCCAGGCCGGGCGGTCAGTCGCCGCGCCGGCTGAGCATGGCGGGGATCGTTCGCAGGAGGATCCCGAGGTCGGCGCGCAAGCCCACCGAGTCCACGTACTCGAGGTCGAGGTCGGTGTGCAGGTACATCATCCCGTCGCCGCGGCGGGAGATCTGCCAGAGCCCGGTGAGCCCGGGCTTCACCGCGTGTCGGCGGTGCTGCCACGGCTCGTAGCGCTCGACCACCTGCACCAGCTCGGGACGGGGCCCGATTAGGCTCATCTCGCCCCGCAGCACGTTCCAGAGCTGCGGAAGCTCGTCGAGGCTCCACTTGCGCAGGAAGCGTCCGACGACGGTGTGGCGGGGGTCCTCGTCGCTCTTGTGCACCCGGCGACGGTCATCCGCGATCGGCCGCTGGCGCCGGCGCCGGTCGTGGCCCATCGTGCGGAACTTGTAGACATCGAACGGTTGGCCTCCGAGCCCCACGCGGCGCTGCTTGAAGATGACCCCCGGGCCGACCGAGCAGCGAACCGCCACGGCCACGATCGCGGTGAGGGGCGCCAGCACGAGCGCGAGCACGGCACCGAAGAGCCGGTCGATACAGGGCTTGACCAAGCGGACGTAGACGGTGCGGGGCATCTCGTAGTCGTCGGGCTCGGGCGCAAGGCGCGCCACGCGCAGCGCCGGGGGCCGGACCGGGGCCGGACTGCCGGCAGCCTGAGGGCTCGAGTTCGCCACCGCACCTCTTCGTCCGACCGACGTCCTCACCTGAGCCTTTCCCCGTGCGGCCTCCCCGGGCCCCGAGATGCAAAAAGTATCACCACCGCGCCCACGCGCAGTGGCCGCGTCGTCACGTGCCGCTTGCCGGATCTTGTCCCGGACGAGACATCGCGGCCGGCAACGCCGACCGCGATGTCCAGAGCTGTCGAACGCGCCGCGTCAGGCGGTGGCGCGGTGGCGACGCGAGTGGCGCACCATGACGACGCCGGCAACCGCCGCGCCGGCACCGATGAGCGCGAGCCCGGCGACGTCACCACCGGTGAACGGCAGCGTCGAGGACCTCGAAGCGGACACCCCCTCGACCTGCGTACCCGAACTGTTTTCGACCTCGGTGCCGCCACCGTCCGGGTACGGTGCCGCCAGGGCCGCGCTCGGCGCCAGGGCTGCCACGACGATGCCGGAGGCAACCGCGAACCGGCCGACCCGACCTGCGAACTTGGAGTGCTTTCTCACGAGAATCCCCTCCCCGCTGGACCCATGCGGTCCCCAACGTGTTCACGCAGTGTAGTCACATCGCGCAAGGAGCGCAAGGACACATCGAGAGGGCCCCTGGGTGCTCTAGACGCTTCGCCGGGCAGCGAACCGGCGGAGCGTGGCCGCCTGCGGTCGGCCACGCTCCGTGGCCGACCGCAGGCGGCCACGCCGGACCGGTGGATCCGGCCCGCCTACCAGGAGATCGTACGCGCCGCGTCGTCCTGCCAGGTCCTGCCATCCGCGGTCCAGGTGACGGCAGGGAACCGGGCCGAGGGCTCGACCCGGACGTGCTCGTGACCCGACGGGAGCCGGAACCGCAGCGTGTAGCTCTTGCGCTCGCCGCGCAACAGGCCCACCTCGGCGGCCACGACGCGGGTGGTGCCGTCGGGCCCCGACGCGACGAGCGTCCCCGCACCCTCGAGCGTGATCCCGTGGGCAGCGGCGGGGACGTCGATTGCGAGGATGCCCCGGTACTCCCCTTCCACGAACCTCGGTGCGAACGGTCCGATCACGTACTCCGGCAGCCCGGTCGGCGTTTGGTTCTCGAGGGTGACCACCACGGTCACCTCACTGCCGTCCTCGAGCGGACGGTGGGTGAGGTCGGCGACGACGGGCAGGAACTGGTCCAGCTTGTTGCCCGACCGGTTGGCCACGCCCACGAGCAGCGCGTCCGCCGGGAGCCGCCCCGAGATCCCCGCGGCCTTCCACGCCCGCTCCTGAGCCGGCTTCGACGACCACGCCAGCACGTGACGGCCCTCGGCCGCCCGGCGGAGCTGCTCGACGAGGCGAGCCGTGTCCCACCCCGAGCTGTCGAGCTTGGCGACGACGGCGCGCGCCACCGCGCTCAGCCGCTCCCGCCGTGCCTCCTGGTCGGCGTCCGGGGACTCCGAGGGCGCGAAGTCGAGGTACTGCTGCAACAAGAGCTCGTGCAGCACGTTGGCGCTGTCGATCGTCTTTCCGTCGACCTCGACCGGGCCGACGACCGCGAGCAGCCGCTTCAGCGCGACCGGGTCGAGCATGAGCACCCCGTCGACGGTCTCTCCGGTGCGGGCCTGCCACATCTGCGCGGCGAGCTGCGCGTTCGCGTCGAACTGCGGTGACATCGCGAGGTAACGCCACTCGGAGCTCGGGTCGAGCCAGCCCCATCTTGCCGCGAGGTCTCCGGTTACCGGGACCTGGCCCACCGGGAGCGCGAGGTCGCCCGTGTCGGTCATCGGTCCGAGCTCGAAGCGCCCGTCCTGCATCGTCAGCACACCGGCAGACAGGAGCATGCCGGAGCCGACGCGCATCTCGGCGTTGTTCGCCGCGAGCACCAGGTACCTGGTGGGTCCCTGGGCCATTGCTGCGATGCCGGTGGAGGCCTCGTCGACGTCGGTCATCGCGCGCCGCACGTCGGTGAGTCGCTCCGCAAGCTCCGAGCGGGCGTCCGCGAGCGGACCCACGAGCGCCTGCGACGGACCCAGCGACACGCCGCGCAGCTCCTCGCGCGCCTCGCGCGCGATCTGCCCGAGGTCTTCGAGGAGCGCGATGCGTGCCGGACCCACGTCGGTCGGCGCTTCGAGCAGCGCGGACGACTCCTCCATCGTGGCGACGCCCAGGTCGACGACCTGCGAAGCCGAGGACGTGAGCGCCCGCACCGACCGGGCCTGACGGCCGACGAAGGGGAGCGGCTCGAACGGGGCAAGCAACGGCGAGTCGGCCGCGGCCGCGGCCCGGTCGAGCTCCCGCGCCGCTTCGCGCATACGGTCGAGCCCTTCGCCGCGGATCAGCTCGGCCGGCCCGAGGTCGGCCTGGGTCTGGCGGAGCATCTCGATGCCGCGATCGGCCCGTTCACGGGCCTCGAGCAGCGTCACCCCGGCGAGCACGACCCACACCGCCAGCAGGCCCAGCCCGAGCAGCACCACGAGGCGTCGACGGCGGCGACGCCGGCCCCCGTCCCCGTGGCTGTCGGGACCGTCGGGGCCGGTCGTCGACAGGTCCTCGGGGAGCGTCTCGGACCCTACGGGGGTGGTAGAGGGCTGGTCGTCGGGCATTACCGGAGGATCGTACGGGGCCACGTGCCGCGCGTCGACGCGCCCGGCCCGGCACCTGAGGGCGGATCGCACCCCGACTCAGAGCTCGGAGCGCTCCCGGTGGTGGGTCCGACCCGGCTCGCAATCGCCGAACAGGGGGCAGTACGGGCAGAGCCCGCTCGGTGTGCGCTCGAGCGCGTCGAGTCGTTTCGTGCGCGCCGACTGGTACTTCCGAACCCCGTCGAGGACCCGCCGCACCTCCGAGCGCAGCAGGTCCTCGGTGACGTCGAGCGTCGGCGTGTCCCCCGAGTCGAGATAGTGCACGGCGATCCGGAACGGCGGAACCCGGCGCACGAACGTCTCCAGCAGCGCGTAGAAGCGCACGTCGTAGAGGTTCCGGTCGTGCTCGCCGCCCGACTTCAGATCCACGATGAGCGTGCCCGCCCGAGACCCACGCGGACGGAAGAGCGCGAGGTCGGCCTTCCCCGAGAACGTGACCCGCCCCTCGCAACACGTGACGCGCATAGATGTCTCGACTCGCGGCAGCCATGCCGCGCCGACGCGCGGCCAGTCCATCGCGAACTTGCTCACCGCATCGGCGACCTCGGCGCCGAGCTCTGCGCGTGTCCCTTCCGAGAGCCCTTGCAAGAACGCTCCGAGACCGGTCCGGTCGTCGTCGTCGGACATGAGATCGGCAAGCACGCCGCGCACGGCGTCGAGTGGCGCGATCGAGTACCCGGAGCCGATCATCCGCTGCACGCCGCGATGACTCAACGTGCCACGGGCGTTGGCGAGGCTCCAGCGGAACCGCTCGTAGTCGCGGGCGTAGGCGAGCCCCTCACACGTATGCGCTGCATGGATCACCTGCTTGCCGACGAAGAGCGAATCGCCGTCGTCGAGTGCTCCCGCCACCTCGAGGAGCCCCGCCTCCAGCTCCTCTCGGAGCCGATGTGCGATTGCTTCGGGGAACGTCGGGCGCTCTCCCCCCGGATCGACCACCCGGTCGAGGATCTCCGCCTGTCGGGGCGTGAGGTCGGGTTCAGGCACTTCGCGACCCTAGCGACCGGGTGCGACACGCTTAGGCTCCCGCCCTCATGGCTGTCGATCCCCGCACGCCCGTCATCGTCGGCACCGGTCAGGTCTCCCAGCGCGAGGCCGACCCCGCCGCGGCACTCGAACCCGTCGACCTGCTCGCGACCGCGGCGCGAGCCGCCGACGCCGACGCGCGGGCACGCCGCTCGCTGCTCGACACGGTCGACACAATCGCAGTGGTCGACATCCTGTCGTGGAAGTACCCCGATCCGGGGGCGTTGCTCGCGCGCCGGCTGGGCATCGAGCCGCGACGAACCGTCACCACGACGGTAGGCGGCAACAGCCCGCAGATGCTCGTCAACCGTCTCGGCGACGGGGTGCAACGCGGCGAGCACGACGTGGTGCTGCTCGGCGGCACCGAGTGCATGTACACGCGCTGGCGGGCCCGGCGGGCCGATCCGAAGACATGGCTGCCGTGGGAGCAGCCCGACGACCCCCCGTGCCCCGACGTGCGCGGCGACGACCGGCCCGGGTCGAGCGCGTTCGAGCTCGCGCACCTCGCCCTCGCCCCGACCCAGGTCTACCCGCTGTTCGAGACGGCGCGGCGCGCGCTGCTCGGGCACGGCCTCGACGAGCACCAGCGCCATGTCGCGCGCCTGTGGTCGCACTTCGCCTCGGCGGCCGCCGACAACCCCCACGCCTGGTCTCGAACCCCGTATTCGCCCGACGATCTCCGCACCGTGTCGCCCGACAACCGGATGGTGGTGTTCCCGTACCCGAAGCGGCTGTGCGCCAACATCGACGTCGACCAGGCGGCTGCGATGCTCCTCTGCTCGTACCAGGCAGCCCGCGACGCGGGTGTGCCCGACGGGCGCATGGTGTTCCTACGCGCCGGTGCCGACGCGCACGACACCTACTTCTTCTCGGAGCGCGTGTCGCTCGCCGAGTCGCAGGCGATCGGAATCGCGGGGCGTGCTGCGGTCGAGGCCGCCGGGGTCACGCTCGACGACGTCGCGCGCTTCGACCTCTACTCCTGCTTCCCCTCGGCGGTGCAGGCGGCGATGGGCTCGCTCGGTCTCGTCGGTCCCGACGGTGGCGACACCCGGCCGCTTACTGTCACCGGCGGACTCGGCTTCGCCGGCGGGCCCGGCAACAACTACGTGACCCACTCGATCGCGGCGATGGTCGACGCGTGTCGCGCCGACCCGGGTGCGCTCGGGCTGGTCACCGCGCTCGGTTGGTACGTCACGAAGCACTCCGTGGGTGTGTACTCCGCCACACCGGGACCGGATGGCTTCCGTGTTGTCGATCCGCGCGCCACCCAGGGCGTGGTCGACGTGGGCCCGACCCGCGCGGTCACCGGCCCCTACGCGGGCGACGCCGTCGTGGAGGCGACCTCCGTCGCCTACGAGCGCGACGGCACGCCGAGCCTCGGGATCCTGGCCGCACTCACCGTCGACGGCCGCCGCGCGCTCGCGATCAGCCGCGACGCGGACGCGCTCGCCTCGATGTGCGCGGAGGCCTGGGAAGGGCGCTCGGTGACCCTGCGCCCCGACGGCGACACGAACCACCTGGGATAGGTCACTCCTTCCAAAAGTCCCAGTAGGTCAGCTCCGCCACCGGACGGCGCTGTGCGGGCTTGAAGTCGTCGCCGGTGAAGTACGCGACCGGCAGCAGGCCGACCTGCGTGACGTTGTCGGGGATCCCGAGCAGCGCGGCGGCCTCCGCCTCGTGGCCGAGGTGCATCGTGGTGAGCACCGAACCGAGGCCGCGGCTACGCAACGCGAGCTGGAAGCTCCAGACCGCGGGGAAGATCGACCCGAACAGGCTCGCCCCGGAGAACGCTTCGGCCCCCGGGCGCCCGTACACACACGGCACGACGTGCACCGGCACCTCGTGGAAGTGCTCCGCGAGGTACGCGGCCGACGAGTACACGCGTTGCTGCTGCGCGTCCGACGCGTCGGGAGCGACCATCCCGGCGTAGGGCTCCCACACGCGGCGGTAGAGCTCGGCGAGCGCGGCCCGCTTGTCGGCGTCGGTCACCACCACCCAGCGCCAGCCCTGAGAGTTCGAGCCGGTCGGCGCCTGGATCGCGAGTTTCAGGCACTCCTCGATCACCTCGCGCCCGACCGGCCGGTGCAGGTCGAGACGCCTGCGCACCGCTCGGGTGGTGCTGAGGAGATGGTCGACGGCGTCGAGGTCGATGGGGGTCATCGTGTGCTCCTTCTTGGACGGTCGGCTCCGGTGCGGTGGCGCGACCGCTAGTTTCGCGAATCGTGCAGTCTGGCGTTCCGAGCCGGGCCAGGACGTTCTGGTGGGGCTTCACCCGCCGGTGCGCATGTTGTGGCTCCGGGCACCTGTTCCACGGCTACTTCCACATGGTCCCCGACTGCCCGCGCTGCAGTCTGCACTTCGAGCGGGAGCAGGGCTACTTCTCCGGCGCGCTTGCGATCAACATCATCGCGACCGGTGGGCTGTTCGCCATCGTGTTCGTCGCGCTGCTGATCCTGACCGTGCCCGACGTACCGGTCGTCCCCGTGCTCGCGGTCGTGCTGCCCATCGCGGCGTTCGGACCCATCGTCTACTACCCGTTCTCGAAGACCATGTGGGTCGCGGTCGACCGCGCGTTCCTGCAACGGCTGGACCCCAACGAGACGCTCGACGAGCGCCTGTAGCGACCGTCTCAGCGCGCGCGGGCCTCGGTGATCGAGAGCACGTTGCCGTCGGGATCAGCGAACCAGGCCACCTGGTCGCCGCTCGGAGCCGACCAGACGCCAAGGGCGTCTTGATCGAACCAGTCGAACCTCAAGGTCTCTACCCCCGCTCCAGCGAGGGCGCGGGCAGTCTCCTCGGCATCCACGACCTCCCAACCCAACACCGTGAAGGGACGCGGTTCGAGATCGGGCACGGCTGTGAGTCGGATGCGAGTGCCGTGGGCGTCGAGCTGGACCGCGCGTTCGTCGGATACGACGACGGTCAGACCAAGGACACGTTCGTAGAAATCCCTGGCACGGCTCAGCTCGGACACCGGAACGAACGCGACCGCCGAGAATGCCTCCAGCACGTCAGCCCCTCAGGTCGACCTGGAGCGTGAGGACACCGTCGACCAACTCCCACGTCGCGTCGCCGACGATCCCGTAGTCCTGGAAGTCGAGCTGGGCCTGGTGGACGAAGCGCTCACGCTCGGGGCCCGCGACGGGCGGCAGCGGCCGGCTCTTCACCGCGGCTGCCCGGTCGCGGAACCTCTCGAGCATCGCTTCCACGTCCAGCTCGTCGGCCACCCGGCGAATCTACGCGACGCAGCGGGCCACCAGCACGCGGTCCTTCCCCGCGAGGTCGGTGAGCACGGTCACCGACGCGAAGCCCGCGGCCCGCGCCCGGGCTGTCGCGTCGATCGCCTGGTGCGGTGCGAGCTCGAGCACGACCGCACCCGCCGGAGCGAGCCAGCGCGGGGCCTCGGCCAGGATCGCCTCGATCGCCTCGAGCCCCGTCGGGCCGCTCACCAACGCGCCGCGTGGCTCCCAGTCGGCCACCTCGGCCGGCAGCGTCGCGAACTCGGGCTCGGACACGTACGGCGGGTTCGACACAACGAGCAGCAGCCGCCCGCGCAGCTCCTCGGGTAGCGCCTCGAACCACGAACCGGCCTCGATCCGCACTCGCGCCGCCGTGGTTCCCGAGCCGGCGGCGTTCGCGCGTGCGACGTCGAGGGCGGCGTCGCTCGCGTCGGTCGCCCACACCTCGGCATCGGGCAGCGATGCCGCGAGCGCGAGCGCGAGCGCGCCCGAGCCGGTGCCGAGATCGGCGACCGCGTAGTGCGTGAGTGCACCCGCCCAGGGATCGACTCTCCCGACCCGTTCGCCGAGGCGCCGCACCTCCTCGATCGCGACCTGCGCGACGACCTCGGTCTCGGGCCGCGGGATGAGCACGCGCCGATCGACCAGGAGGTCGAGACCCCAGAACGACCACGAGCCCAACACGTACTGCAGCGGCTCGCCGGCCACCCGGCGCGTCACGAGCCCGCGCATCGTGTCGATCGCGCGCTGGGTCGCCACCGCGTCGGCATCCGCTGCCTGCGCCGCGGCATCGAGCCCCGACGCCTCCTCGAGCATCCACCGGGCCTCGACACCGGGCCGATCGACGCCGGCAACGCGCAGCGCGTGCTCGGCCTCGGCGCGCAGCTCCAACCAGGAGAGAGGACGGCTCAGCTGTCGCCGCCTTCGAGCTGGCGGCGACGCTCGTCGGCCATCAGGCCGTCGACGAGCTCGTCGAGATCACCGGCGAGCACGCCGTCGAGGTTGTGCAGCGTCAACCCGATGCGGTGGTCGGTGACCCGGTTCTCCTTGAAGTTGTACGTGCGGATCTTCTCGGATCGACCGCCACCGCCGACCTGGCTGCGCCGCGCGTCGGCGAGCTCGGTGGCCTGGCGCTCCTGCTCGATCTGGAGGAGCCGCGAGCGCAGGATGCGCAGCGCCTTCTCCTTGTTCTGCAGCTGGCTCTTCTCGTCCTGACACGTCACGACCAGTCCGGTCGGCTTGTGGGTCATGCGTACGGCGGAGTCGGTGGTGTTCACCGACTGGCCGCCCGGGCCGGTGGAGCGGTACACGTCGATCTCGAGGTCGTTCGGGTCGACGTGCACGTCGAGTTCCTCGGCCTCCGGCAGCACCGCGACCGTCGCCGCGCTGGTGTGGACCCGACCCTGGCTCTCGGTGACCGGCACGCGCTGCACGCGGTGCGGCCCGGCCTCGTGCTTGAGGTGGCTCCACGCGTCGGGACCGCGGACCACGAAGGTCACCTCGCGGAAGCCGCCCATGTCGGACGGCTGGCTCGAGAGCACCTCCCACTTCCAACGGCGCGCCTCCGCGTAGCGCTCGTACATCCGCAGCAGGTCGCCGGCCCAGAGGTTGGCCTCCTCGCCTCCCTCCGCGCCGCGGATCTCGACGATCACGTTCTTGCCGTCGTTGGGATCCTTCGGGACGAGCAGCTCCTTGAGCTGGGCCTCGAGCCGAGACCGGCGCTCGTCCTTCTCCTCCAGCTCGCCCCGCAGGTAGTCGCGCATCTCCGCGTCGTCCTCGGCGGCGAGCATCTCCCGGGCTTCGGCGAGCTCGCGGTCGGTGTCGCGGTAGTCCCGGTAGGCGTCCACGACCGGGCGCAGCTCCGCGATGCGCCGTCCGGCATCGGCCGCGGCGCGCTGGTCTCCGGACGCGTAGAGCTCCGGGAGGCGGGACTCGAGCTTCTCCAGCTCGGTCTCGAGGTCGGCGAGGCGAGCGAACATGTCGGCACCCAGGGTACCGGCCACCTCGCGCGTCCCCGGGCCGTCTGGTCGACTGGTCGAGCCGGGCTAGCGCGCCAGCGCCGGGATCGGAGTCGCATCCACCCCGAGGACCGCCTCGGGTTCGACACCGAGCCAGCGCAACGCGGTGGCGTAGCGTCGCCGGAAGTCGACGGGCACCGCGAGGTTCCCGATGCCGTCGAGCTTCGGCAGGGTCGGCGGCTCACCGTAGCGGCCGCCGCGCACGACCGGACCCACGAGGAAGTGCGGCGCGGCGGTGCCGTGATCGGTGCCGCCGCCGTTCTCGGCCGGACGACGACCGAACTCGGCCACGGTCATCACGAGCACGTCGTCCGCGCGCCCCGCGCGCTCGACCGCGCCGAGCAGCACGGCGAACCCGTCGTCGACCGCGCCGAGCAGCGCCGGGTGACGCTGCTGGAGTCCCTGGTGCGTGTCGAAGTCGCCGAGCCCGTTCACGTACACGACGCGCGGCGCGTCGGGCGCCGCGGCGAGCTCGCCCGCCAACGTCAGCAGCTCCACCGCCCCGCCTGGGTAGGCGCCGCCCCGGGACGCGCCGGCACGACCGGGGCTGGGGGCGTGGTCGCGCCCCTCGCCGAGCATCCGGTCGAGCTCGTGGCGGGCCGAGGTCGTCGCGTCGATCGCACCCTGCACCCGACCGGTGAGCGCGGCCGGATCGACGCGGCCGGGAGCGAAGCCCGACCAAACCGCGAGCAGGTCGTCGGGGGAGCCCACCCAGGCAGGCAGGCGCGGTGCGAGGCCGGTGGCATCCGAGATGGAGGTCGAGAAGGAACCGGTACCGAGCAGCGCCGGCGACGGGCTCGGTCCGATGCTGACGCCGGCGAGCGGGTCGTCGAAGCCGACCGTCCCGTCCAGGTACCGGCCGAGCCACCCGGCCGCGCCCGCCGCTACTCCCAGACCGGTCAGGAAGCGGCGCCGAGTCACGCCGTCCGAGAACTTGCGGTCGCCGGTCACGTGAGCGCCACCTCCGGGGTGCCGAACGCCAGCGCGAAGCGCCGGCGCAGATCCGATTCGCGTTCGAGCGTCGCGATGGTCCGTTCGCTCGCGTCGTGGATGCCGAAGCGCGCGAGCGCGTCGCGCGCGTCGAGCTCGGCGATCGCCGCGGCGTCGCCGAGCGCGCTCAGGAGGCCGAAGCCGTGCGTGAGCTGGTGCGGTCCCAGCAGGCGCGTGCCTTTCGGGTACCCGCCGACGTTGGGCGGGTTGAACGACACGTACCCGAGCGTGCGCAGGGCCCCGAACATCCCGACTGCGGCGGGATGCCTCGCGACCTCGCCGGTGATCGACACGGGCGCGGCGTCGGGCACCGCCTGGAGCAGCGCGACGAGCTTCTCCACCGGCGTGCGCACCCGGGCCCGCACCGCGGCGTCGGCCGTCAACGCCGGCTCGGCCACGATGGCCTCGACGAGCGGCATCACGGCGTAGTCGGCACCGAAGCGCTTGCCCAGGCGCCGCGCCGTCGCCGTGTCGGGATCGAGCCCCACGAGCTCCCGATACAGCTTCGTGGCCACGAACTGCGCCGTGCCCGGGTGCTTGAGCAGCACGTCGAGCGCGCCCGGCAGGTCGGGTGCGGCGGTCGTGCCGAGCAGCGTCTTGGGATCCTGGTCGTGCAACGCCGGAACGAAGAACGCGTCGTAGGGACCGGCGCCCGGGGCGCCCGCAGCCCGGGCGAGGCGCGGCCGGTCGAACGCGTTCACCAGCCATCCCGTGCTCGAGCGTGACATCGCGACCACGTCGTCCTGCGTGTACCCGAGGTCGCGCCCGAGCGTGAACAGCTCCAGGCACTCACGGCCGAAGTTCTCGTTGCGGGCCTGCGCCCGGTTCGACACCCCGTCGAGGTACACGAGCATCGACGGGTCGGTCGCCATCGCGTGGAGGAGATCCCGGAAGCTGCTCGTCGCGTGCGCCCGGATGGTCGCGTGCTGCCGCATCATCAGGTACAGCACACCCACCTTGGAGATCGCGGTCGCGAAGTGATCGTGCCAGAACCAGACCAGATGCTTTTCGATCCGCCGGTCGGGCGCACGCATCCGTTCGACCCACCAGGCGATCGGCGGTCCGATGTCGCTCACCCGCGTGGCGTCGTCGCGGTTCGTCGGCACGGGCAGCTCGGCGACCTCGGGCGCGGGAGCCGAGAGGTCGAGCGCCGCCGCGATGGCGGCGTCGGTCGAGTCGAGCCCGAGGACGGCATCCGGGTGCGCACCCATCGACAGGCGCCGCACCACGTGTGAGATGCGCTCACGCTTCGAGACCGTCACCCCGCGAGGATCGCCCGGTCATGTGAGCGTTCGGTCAAGCGGGCTTGAGCGTTCCGTGGCGCCGGAGCGCTCGCTCGACGGCGCCGGCCGCCGGACCGGCAGTCAGCCGATCAGGTTGCGCAGCTCGTCGGTGGGGCCCTGGGCAGACTGCTCCGCGAAGCGGTCGAGGAACGCGTGGAACTCGTCGGATCCGGAGCGGTCGGCCATCGCGCGCGGGATCGCGGGGAACGCGTAGTCGGGCGCGGGTAGCGGGGGGTGGTCCGTCTCGGGCTTGCGGGCCATCACGGTCTCGATCACCGGCTCGAGCCGCTTCGCCTTCTCACGTGCGGCCCGCTCCTCCCGCTCGGCGAACTCCGGGAGGATCTTCGTCCCGAACAGCTCGAGGCTCTCCATGATGTGCTCGTGGCGGTTGCGCCCCGCCTGCGAGCAGAAGATCACCTGGTCGACGCCGGCCTCCTCGTAGCGGAGCAGGTACTCGCGCACCTGCTCCGGCGTGCCGATCGCGCCGCGCAGCCCGCCCGCTCCTTCTTCCACCACCTTGGCACCGAGCCGGTCCTGGTTCGCGCTCGCGGCCGCCACCTGCTCGGGGTCGTAGCCGTGCTCGGAGCGTCGGGCCTCGTACTCGTCCCACACGTCGGTCTTGCCAGGCTCGTGACGCCCGAACACGTAGTAGTGGGCGAGCGAGTAGCCGAAGAAGTTCGCGCCCGCGAGGCCTCGATCGAGTGCGACCTGCTCGTCCTCGTGGCACATGAAGGTGGTGACCGCCGCGAGCTCGGCAGTGACGGTGTCACCGATCGGCACGCCCTCCTCGGCGAGCGTCCGGTAGTAGTCGTAGACCCAGTGCTTGGCCTCCTCGGGGTCGACGAACGCGAACGCGAGCGCGCCCATCGCCTTGCGCGCCGCGAGCAGGATCGTGTCGCGCCGGCTGCACGCGACCCACAGCGGCGGGTGCGGCTGCTGCACCGGCTTCGGCACCACGTTGCGCGGTGGCATCGTCACGTGCGGACCCGCGTGCCCGGTGAAGGGCGACTCGGTGAGGCACCGGACCGCCACCCGCAGGCCCTCCTCCCACATCTCGCGCTTGGCCGCGGGGTCGATGAGGAAGCCGCCGAGCTCGGCCTCCGAGGAGCTCTCGCCGCTGCCGAAGTCGACCCGGCCGTTGGAGACGAGGTCGAGCATCGCGATCCGCTCCGCCACACGCGCCGGGTGGTTGAACGGTGGCGGGGTCTGCACGATCCCGTGGCCGAGTCGGATCCGCTTCGTGCGCTGTGACACCGCGGCGAGGAACACCTCGGGCGCGCTCGAGTGCGAGTACTCCTCCAGGAAGTGGTGCTCCACCTCCCAGAGGTAGTCGATGCCCAGCGCGTCGGCGTACTCGATCTGCTCGAGCGCGTCCTGGATCAGCTGCCGCTCGCTGTCGGCCTCCCATGGACGCGGGAGCTGGTGCTCGTAGAAGAGGCCGAATCTCATCGCGGGTCTCCCGGGTCGGCGCGCTGGTGCCCCGGCGCGGGCTCGATCGCGTCACCGGTCCTGATCGCGCCCCCGTCGACGATCTCGGCCTTGAGGCCGGCACGGTGGGCAAGGGTTTGCACGAGCTGATCGATCTCCAGCTTGCGCTGCAGGTGGCCGCAGGGCTCGCAGAGCCCGACGCCGCGCATCCGTACGCCGCCCACGGTGAACTCGCGACCGACGAGGTGGTTGAGCGGCACGCCGCGGGTCGTGAGGTTGCGGCGCGACTCGCCCGGCGCGAGCTCGATGCCCTGCTCGGCCGCGATAGCGTCCAACGCCTCCGACTCGATCAGGGTGACCTGGCGGCCCGCGCTCAGCTTCTCCGAGAACGTCCCGCTCGCGTCGGCGTAGCGATCACCTGCGAGCCCGCGTCCCGCGATCGCCTCGACTACGTCGAGCTCGGTCATCGGCGCGCCGGCCTCGGTCGCCACGTGGATCGCCACCACCTCGCCCCGGAACGTCATGACCGAAACCCTTCTGGCCTCAGGCGGCATCGAGCCGGGATTCCACCTCGGCGAGCTGCTCCGCGGTCAGCACGGATCGTAGCGACACGAGCGCGACCTCGACCTGGTCGAGGCTCGGCTCGCGGGTCGTCATCTTCTGGAGCGTGAGGCCCGGCTTCATCGCCACGCGCACCAACGCCTTGTCCATGTGCTTCGCCGCGAAACGGATTACCTCGTAGGCCAGGCCGGCGATCACGGGAATCAGCAGCACCCGGGAGAGCACGAGCACCGGCAGCGCAGGCCGCCCGATCAGGGCGTAGACGAAGATCGCGGTGACGAGCACGGTCAACAGGAAGTTGGTGCCACACCTGACGTGCGCGGTCGTGAAGTGCTGCGCCGACTCCGCGGTGAGCGGCACGCCGTTCTCGTACGCGGCGATCGCCTTGTGCTCGGCGCCGTGGTACTGGAAGACGCGCCGGATGTCGGGAACGAGGCCGATCAGGCCGAGGTAGCCGAGGAACACCGCGAGCACCATCACACCCTCGAGCACGTGGAAGGCGAAGCCGTCGATGTCGAGCAGGCTCGACAGGCCCCGGGCGCCGAGCGCGGGTAGCACAATGAACATGCCCGCGAAGAACGCGAGCGAGATGCCCATGGTCCAGCCCATGGCCTTCGACGAGAGCCGGTCCTCCTCGGGGACCTGGCGGTTGGCCGACCAGGTAAGTGCGCGCATCCCGAGCGAGAGCGACTCGGCCAGTGCCATCACCCCACGCAACAGCGGGACCGCCGAGTAGCGCTCCGACCACCGCGGCGCGTCGTGGACCTCGACCTCGACGTCGCCCTCCGGCGTGCGCACGGCGACCGCCCAGCTCGAAACGCCGCGCATCATCACGCCTTCCATCACGGCCTGCCCGCCCATGTATCGGATCTGCTCGGCCATGGCGGCGCTCCAGGTGCTCGGGGCTGTTACTTCTTGCCCTTCGCGTACCGGCGCTGGAAGCGCTCGACGCGACCACCGGTATCCACCAGCTTCTGCTTGCCGGTGTAGAAGGGGTGGCACTCGGAGCACAGCTCCACCCGGAGTGCGGGCACCGTCGAGCGGGTGACGAACTCGTTCCCGCAGGAGCAGTGCACCTTGCACTCGACGTAGTCGGGGTGGATGTCGGTCTTCATGATCCATCCAGTCTAGGAAGCACCCGGCCAGGCAAGCGAGGCGCCCCTCGGGGCTTTGGCGTCAGGAGACCGCGACTATCGCGGTCTCCTGACGCCAAAAGGCTGTTGGGTAGGGGATCAGCCGCCGGGAGTCGGGGCCTTGGCGACCTCGGCCAGGAACTCGTCGTTGCTCTTCGTCGTCTTCAGCTTGTCGATCAGCAGCTCCAGGCCGGTGGCCGACGAGCCGTCCTGAGCCAGGCCGTTGAGCACCCGGCGCAGCTTCCACACCTGGTTGAGCTGGTTGCGGTCGAACAGGAGCTCTTCGTGGCGAGTGCTCGACGCGTTGACGTCGATCGCCGGGTAGAGCCGGCGCTCGGCCAGCTTGCGGTCGAGGCGCAGCTCCATGTTCCCGGTGCCCTTGAACTCCTCGAAGATGTGCTCGTCCATCTTGGAGTTCGTCTCCACCAGCGCCGTGGCGATGATGGTGAGCGAGCCGCCCTCCTCGACGTTGCGCGCGGCACCGAAGAAACGTTTGGGCGGGTACAGCGCACCCGCGTCGATGCCACCGGACATGATGCGCCCCGAGGCCGGGGCCGCAAGGTTGTAGGCCCGGGCGAGCCGCGTGATTCCGTCGAGCACGATCACGACGTCGCGGCCCATCTCGACCAGGCGCTTGGCCCGTTCGATCGTCAGCTCGGCCACATGGGTGTGCTCGTCTGACGGTCTGTCGAACGTCGATGCCACCACCTCGCCCCGCAGCACGTGGCGACGCATGTCGGTGACCTCCTCGGGGCGCTCGTCCACGAGCAGCACCATGAGGTGCACCTCGGGGTTGTTGCGCTCGATCGCGGCGACGATCTGCTTGAGGATCGTGGTCTTGCCGGCCTTGGGCGGCGACACGACCAGACCGCGCTGGCCCTTGCCGATCGGCGAGAGCAGGTCGACGATCCGACCGGTGAGGGAGAGCGGGTCCTCCGCCAGCTCGAGCCGCAGCTGCTCGTCGGGGAACAGCGGCGTGAGGTCCTCGAACCGGACCCGACCCTTCGCCTCGTCGGGATGCAGGCCGTTGATCTCGTCGACCCGCAGCAGCGCCGGGTACTTCTCGTTGCTCGCTGGGGGCCGGGTCTGACCCTTCACGAAGTCGCCCTTGCGCAGCGCGAAGCGCCGCACCTGCGACGCCGAGACGTACACGTCGCTGCGACCCGGCAAATACCCCGTCGTGCGGAGGAAACCGTAGCCCTCGTCGCGCAGGTCGAGGAGACCCTGCACGTCGATCGGCTCGCCGGTGAACTCGCGCTGGTCGCCATCGGGCATGCGCTCGCCGCGCTCGCCGCCCCGTTCGCGGTCACGGCCTCGGCGACGCCGGCGGCGGCTGCCCGTGCGGTTGCCCTCCCCGTAGGAGGCGCGCTCGTCGTCGGCGTCGACCGCGGGCCCGGCGCGGCCCACCGACCCCGGCGCAGACTCCGCCTTGGTCTCCCCTGCCGCCACGCCGGTCTCACCTGGGGTGGCGGAGCCCCCTGCGGCCTCGGGAGCCGGGGTGGTCTCGGTCGCCTCGGCGCTGGGCCGACGGCGGATGGGGCGCGGTGCCAGCTCGGGCTCGTCGGCGCCAGCCAGCGCGTTCTCCTCCTCGGCGAGCGCCGCCAGGCCGTCGTCGGCCAGCTCGGAGGCCTTCTTGGACCGCACTGCCCGCGTCGGGGCGGCGGACGGCGTCTCGGCAGCCGCCGTCTTCTCCGTCTTCTCTGCGCGAGCCTTGGGTTTCGCAGCGCCGTTGGCACGGCCCCCGTTGCCCGCGGCGCTTCCCGCCGCGGCAAGGATCGCGTCGACGAGATCGGCCTTGCGCAGGCGGGTCACGCCCTTCACGCCCATCGCGCCGGCGATCGCGTGGAGCTCCTCGCGATCCTTGCCGTCGAGCATCGAGCGTTCGAGTTGCTGCTCGGGGGCCATCGGTTGCTCCTTGGTTCCTCTCGGAGCGGCCTGGCCCGGGAAGGGGGGCTTCCCGGGCCGACCGGGGGATGCGCACGGCTGCGCCGGGCGACGTTGGGAACAGGAGGCGGGCCCGGGAAGGTGGTGACACCGGGTTCGCACCGGGACTGCTGCACCTCCGACCCCGGAAGGACCTCCCGGGGGCTCCCTGTGCCCGAGGCCCCGAGGACGAACCGAGCTGCGTCCGAGAGGCGTTGGGAAGGGAACCGGCACCCGCCGAAAAATGGGGCGCCACCACCATCCTAAACGATGTGCGAGGCTCCCGCGGTCATCCGGGCCATCAGCGTGTGGGCGGGCACGGGCGGGCACCCCGCGACGCCCGCCTCCGTGTAGTCGCCCCCCGGGCCGTCGACCTCCGAATCAAAGAGCAAATACGGCACCGGATCCGAGGTGTGGGTGCCCAGGTGCAACGGCGTGGCGTGGTCCGGGAGCAGCAGCACGCGGAAGGCTCCGTGCGCCGGAAGCGCCTCCAGGAGAGGCCCGACAATCTCCCGATCCCAGGCCTCGAGCGACGCGACCTTCGCCGCGGCGTCCTGCTGGTGGCCCGCTTCGTCGGTGGCCTCCACGTGGAGGAGGAAGAAGTCGCGGTCGGTGAGCGACGCGAGGCAGGCGTTGCGCTGCGCGCCGTAGTCGTTGTCGAACCCGGCCGTCGCGCCCGGGACGTCGAGCACCTCGATGCCCGCCAAGACGCCCAGCCCTCGCACCAGGTCGACCGCCGAGGTCAGCCGGCCCTCGACGCCGAAGCGGTCCGCGAAGCGGGGCAGGTGCGGACGCCGGCCCTGACCCCACAGCCAGATCTGAGTCGCGCTCGAGCCGACCGCGGCCGCGGCATGCGCGACGATGGGCCGCGATGCGTCCATGAGCGCGCGGAGCTTCCCGGCCGCCGGCCCGAGTGGCCACACCGCGGGACGCCCGGTGAGGTCGTGGGGCGGGGTGCACGCCGCGTCGGCCCAATCCCTCGGCACGACGACGAGGTGGCGGTACTCGACGCCCGGGTAGAAGCGCACGCCGTCGCGGCCGCCACCGAGCGCGGCGTCGAGCGCGGCGACGATCGGATGGCTCTGCTCGCTCGACGGGTGGCCCGCGGCGAAGTCGACCATCATGCCGTCGGCATCGAGCGTGACGAGGTTGCATCGGTACGCGACCTCGTCGGCCGCGAGCTCGACGCCCATCGCCGCGGCCTCGATCGGCGCCCGACCGGTGTGGAACTCGGCGGGGTCGTAGCCGAGGATCGAGAGGTTGCCCACGTCGCTTCCGGGTGGCAGGCCCTCAGGGATCACGGCCGCCCGGCCGACCTCGCTGCGCGCCGCCATCGCCCGCAGGTGGGGCATCTCCGCCACCTGGAGCGGGGTGCGCCCGTCGAAGCCGTCGAAGGGCTCGTCGGCACAGCCGTCGGGAACGAGGACCACGTACTTCACGCCCGTGATCGTAGGTGACGGCGAACGCGACGCCCCGCTCGCTACCGTGCGCCCGTGCGTTCACGTCGGCGGCGCCTCCGCCTTCCCCGATGTTCGGCTCCGGCGCCGGGCGCGTCCACCGCTGTCCCCCGCGGGCGCCTGCGCGTCGTGACGCTCGTGGCAATCGCGCTGGTTGCTCCCGCGTGCTCCGGCCCTGACGACGACAGGACGCAGCCACGTACGGCGAGGTCGTCGACCACCTCGACGACCTCGACCACCACGACGACCACCAGACCCCCGACCGACCTGCGCAACACCCGGCTCCGCCTCACCCCGGTCGCCGACCTCGACGCACCCACCGCGGCTGCAGACCGATGGGGTGACGCCGCGCTGTACGTCACCGAGCAATTCGGCCGCGTCCGCGCGATTCGCGACGGGGCGCTCGATCCCACGCCGGTGCTCGACCTGCGCGACGCGATCGCGGCGGGAGGCGAGCAGGGGCTGCTGGGCCTCGACTTCTCCCCCGACGGCACCAGGCTCTACGTGAACTACACGAACCGCGACGGAGACACGCGCGTCGACGAGTACACGATGCGCGCCGACGGCACCGCGGAGAGCGCGTCACGGCGCGAGCTGCTCGCGATCGAGCAGCCCCAGGCCAACCACAACGGCGGCAGCGTGGTGACTGGACCCGACGGGATGCTCTGGATCGGCATGGGCGATGGCGGCGCGTCCGGCGACCGTGGCAGCGGGCACGCCCCTGAGGGCAACGCCCAGTCCCCCACGACGCGGCTCGGCAAGATGCTGCGCATCGACCCGACGCCCTCGGAGGGACGCCCGTACTCGATCCCGGCCGACAACCCGTACGCGGCTGGTGGTGGTCTCCCCGAGGTGTGGGCAGATGGGCTGCGCAACCCGTGGAAGTACTCGTTCGACCGCGCCACCGGCGACCTCGTGATCGCCGACGTCGGCCAGAACGCCTGGGAGGAGATCGACTGGGTCGGCGCAGGCACCCCGGGTGGGCTCGATTTCGGCTGGCCCGTGCTCGAGGGCACCCACGAGTACCGCGGCAGCGACAGCGCCGGGCGAGTGGCCCCGATCCTCGAGTACTCGCACGACGACGGACGCTGCGCAGTCACCGGGGGCCATGTGTATCGCGGCGAGCGGATCCCGAGCCTCTACGGCGGCTACGTCTACTCCGACTCCTGCGACGGCAGACTCCGGGGCACCCTCGTCCCGCCCGCGGCCGTCGGCGAGGAGGTCGACTTCGGGCTGGCGGCCGGCAGCGTGGTCGGCTTCGGCGAGGACGGCAGCGGCGAGCTCTATGTGCTCTCGCAGACCGACGGCGTCCTACGCATCGACCCCGCCTGAGGAGCAGGACCCGAGCCGATCAGTGCTCGGCGCGCCTGAGCACCAGCCCCGCGACGCGACGCGTCACCCCCGACGGGAAGAAGCTCGTGAACGCGGCGGTCGCGGCGTTGAGGGGTCCGGGCACGCACACGGCGCGGCCGCGTTCGTAATCGCGCAGCGCGATCACCGCGACCTGCTCGGCGTTCTGCCACAGGAAGTCGGGCACGTCCACCGAGTCGATCCCCGCGCGCTTCTGGAACTCCGTGCGCGTGAACCCGGGGCAGCACACCATGCACTTCACGCCCGTGCCCTTGAGCTCCTCGTGTAGCGCCTGGCTGAAGCTGCTCACGTACGCCTTCGTCGCGCCGTAGGTCGCGTTGAGCGGCGTGGGCTGGTACGCCGCGATCGACGCGACGTTGATGACGCCGCCGCGGCCACGCTCCACCATGCCGCCCAGGGCCGCGTGCGTACACCGCACCAGCGCGAGCACGTTGCATGAGATCTCCTGCAACTCACGCTCGAGCGGGAGATCGGCGAAGCGCCCCATCGTGCCGAACCCCGCGTTGTTCACGAGCAGGTCCACGGGGCGCTCGCGATCAGCCAGACGCTCTTGCACCCGGTGCACCGCCAGCTCGTCGGTGAGATCCGCGAACAACACCTCGGACTCGGCGCTGTGGGCGCCTTCGAGCTCCTTGGCCAGCGCCTCGAGGCGCGCCACATCGCGGGCGACGAGCACCAGGTCGTGGCCCGTGGACGCGAGCTCGGTGGCGAAGGCCAGCCCGATGCCCGACGACGCACCGGTCACGAGGGCTACCGGACGATCAGCCATTGGGGCCTCCTCTCTCGGGGTGCCCCACCCTCGCGCATCTGGCGGTGCGCTGGCTGAAACGCCCGGGGGCAAAGCTAGAGACCGAGCCCGGCGGCCACCGCGGCGATCTCCGCGTCGACCGCCTCGCCCACCTGCACCTGGCCGATCGCGGTCTGGGGATCCTTGAGGCCGTGACCAGTGACCGTGCACACGACCCGCTCCCCGGCCTCTACCAGACCGCTGGCCGCCGCCTTGCGCATCCCGGCGACCGACGCGGCGCTGGCGGGCTCCACGAAGAGGCCCTCGGTGGCCGCGAGCTCCCGGTACGCGGCGAGGATCTCGTCGTCGCTGACCATGCCGATCGCACCGCCCGACTCGTCGCGCGCCGCGAGCGCGCCCTCCCAGCTCGCCGGGTTCCCGATGCGGATGGCGGTGGCGACGGTCTCCGGATGCGCGACCGGCTCGCCGCGCACGATCGGCGAGGCACCCTGTGCCTGCCAGCCCAGCATCCTCGGTGTGCGCCCGGCGCGCCCGAGCCGCTCGTACTCGAGGTAGCCGCGCCAGTAGGCGGTGATGTTGCCGGCGTTGCCGACCGGGATGCAGTGCACTTCGGGCGCGTCGCCCAGCACGTCGACGATCTCGAAGCTCGCCGTCTTCTGGCCCTCGATCCGGTACGGGTTGATCGAGTTCACGACCGTGACACCGCCCAGGTCGCCCAGCGCGCGCACGATGTCGAGCGCCTGGTCGAAGTTGCCCCGCACCTGCACGACCCTCGCGCCGTGGATGAGTGCCTGCGCGAGCTTGCCCAGCGCGATCTTGCCCTCGGGGATGACGACGCCGCACGTGATGCCGGCGCGGGCCGCATACGCGGCCGCACTCGCCGACGTGTTGCCCGTCGACGCGCAGACCACCACCTTCGCACCGTCCTCGACCGCCTTGGTGATCGCCATCGTCATGCCCCGGTCCTTGAAGGAACCAGTGGGGTTGAGACCCTCGACCTTGCACCACACCTCGAGGCCGAGCTCCCCGGAGAGGCGCTCAGCGCGCAGCAGCGGCGTGCCGCCCTCAAGCAGCGTGACGACCGGCGTCGTCTCCTTCACCGGCAGGTGCTCGCGGTACGCCTCGACGACTCCGGGCCAGGGAGTGGGCAACGGGTTCGTCATCGTCGCGTCCGGTTCACGACTCGTCGCCGAGGACACGCAGCACCGAACCGACCCGGTGGACCGCGTCGACGTCACGCAGCGCGTGCACGGTGGCCCTCAGGTCCGCCTCACGCGCCAGGTGGGTGACGAAGACCAGCCGCGCGTCGTCGCCGATGCCCATCTGCTGCATCGAGCGGATGGACACGGCGTGCGTTCCGAACTGCTCCGCGATCGCCGCGAGCACTCCGGGGCGGTCTGCGACTTCGAGCTGCAAGTAGAACTGGCTCTCGACCTCGTCGATGGGGACGATCGGCTTGCGCGCGAGCACGCCGATCGTGGCTCCGCGGGCGCCGCTGGCAAGGTTCTTGGACGCGTCGATGAGGTCGCCGAGCACCGCGCTCGCCGTGGGACCACCACCCGCACCGCGCCCGTAGAGCATCAGCTCCCCCGCGGCGTCGGCCTCGATGAACACCGCGTTGAACGACTCACGCACCGAGGCGAGCGGGTGGGTCCTCGGCACCATCGTGGGGTGCACGCGCACCGCGATGCCCGAAGGACCCTCCTCGGCCACTGCCAACAGCTTCACCACGTAACCGAGCTCCTGCGCCGACACGATGTCCGAGTCGGTGAGCTCGCTGATCCCCTCGCGGTACACGTCGCCCGCGACGACGCGGGCACCGAACGCGATGCTCGCGATGATCGCCACCTTGGCCGCAGCGTCGAAGCCCTCAACGTCGGCCGTGGGGTCCCGCTCGGCGAAGCCCAGCGTCTGCGCTTCCGCAAGCGCGTCGTGGAACGACGCGCCCGACTCGGCCATCCGGGTGAGGATGTAGTTCGTCGTGCCGTTGACGATGCCCATGACCCGCCGGATTCGGTCGCCCGCGAGCGACTCCCGCAGCGGGCGAAGCAGCGGGATGCCCCCGGCCACCGATGCCTCGAAGAGCAGGTCGACCCCGGCGCCCTCCGCGGTCTCGAAGAGCTCCTTGCCCACATTGGCGAGCAGCTCCTTGTTGGCCGTCACCACCGGCTTGCCGGCCTTGAGCGCCTCGACGATCAGCTCGCGGGCCGGCTCGATCCCGCCGATCACCTCCACGACCACGTCGACGTCGGACGCGGTGGCGACCTCGGTGCCGTCGTGGGTGAACGCCGACGCGGGGAGCGGCACGTCGCGCTCGCGGGCCAGGTTGCGCACCGCGACGCGCGCGACCTCCAGGCGCACCCCGGTACGGGCCTCGATCGTGTCGCCGTGCTCGGCGATCAGGCGCACGAGCGCCGCGCCGACGTTGCCGCACCCGAGCAGCCCGACCTTCACCACGTCCTCGGCCATAGGCCCATCAGTCTCGCGCACGGGCCAGGAGTCCCCCATGCAGAAACCGTCGCGTCTATCTCACGCCAGGGCGTGAGGAACACGCGACAGTTCCGAGCTAGTCGAGGTCGAGGCGGGTCAGGTCGTCGGCGGTCTCGCGCCGGATCACGACCCTCGCCTCCCCGCCCCGCACGAACAGCACCGCAGGTCGGGGAACCTTGTTGTAGTTGCTCGCCATCGAGTACCCGTACGCCCCCGTGACCGGGGTGACGAGCAGGTCACCCGGCGCCACGTCGACCGGGAGGTGCGCGTCGGGCACGACGACGTCGCCCTGCTCGCAGTGCTTGCCCGCGACCGAGGCGGTCAACGGGCGCGGCGCGTCGACGCGGTCGGGCAGGTAGGCCTCGTAACCGGCGCCGTAGAGCACCGGCCGCGGGTTGTCGCTCATCCCGCCGTCGACCGCCACGTAGGTGGTGACGCCCGGCACCGCCTTCACCGTCCCCACCCGGTAGACGGTGATCGCCGCGGCGGCGGCGATCGAGCGGCCGGGCTCGACCGCGATCCGCTGGTCGGGCAGCGCGTCGTGGAGCACACGTGCGTACTCGGCGATGCTCGGGGCGGGATCACCGGCGAGGTAGCGGGCGCCGAGCCCGCCGCCGAGGTCGAGCACCGGAACCCCGACCCCCGTCGCCCGCTCGCATTCGAGCGCGACCTCTCCCATCACGGTTGCGGCCTTCCCGTAGGAGTCGAGCCGGTACACCTGTGAGCCGATGTGGCAATGGAGCCCGCCGAAGGCGAGTCGCTCCGAGCGGACGACGCGCTCCACCGCGGCGAGCGCCGCGCCAGTCGCGAACGAGAAGCCGAACTTGGAGCGCTCGGTCCCGGTCTCGATGTACTCGTGGGTGTGGGCCTCGACTCCGGGCGTGACGCGCACGAGCACTCGGCCCCGGTAGCCGAGCCGCTCCAGTCGCTCGAGCTCGTCGTCCGAGTCGCCGACGACGGCAGCGACGCCGGCGTCCCGCGCGGCCGCGATCTCGGCGTCGCTCTTGTTGTTGCCGTGGAACAGCAAGCGCTCGGCCGGGAAGCCGGCGTTCAGCGCGACGTGGAGCTCTCCGCCGGTGGCCACGTCGAGGCCCAAGCCCTCCTCGGCCACGAGGCGTGCCATCGCTCGGCACAGGAACGCCTTGCTCGCGTAGGCCACGTTCTCCGACCCGAAGTGCCTCCCGTACTCGCAACAGCGTGCGCGCAGGTGGTCCTCGTCGTAGACGAACAGCGGGGTGCCGTACTCGGCGGCGAGGGCCTCGAGGTCGAGCGCGCGCAGCCCTTCCGGGACCAGGGTGAGGTCGAAGGGTGCGGCGGGGTCGGTCACGGCACGTCGGTCTCCGCGGCGCCGTCCGAGTTGGCCGGATCGCCGTCGAGGCGCTCCATCACCTCGGGGGCGCTCACGCCGAGGATGGCGAGTGCGTCGGCCAGCCCGATCCGGCACGCCTCGGTGAGCCAGAGCCTGGCGCGCGTCAACGCGGGATCGTCGGTGAGCACCCGGCAGTCGCGATAGAACCCGTGGAAGCGCGAGGCGAAGTCGCGAACCCAGGTGGCGACCCGATGCGGCGCACGCGTCTCGGCGGCGTGCACGAGCACGTCGGGATACTCGGCGAGCGCGCGCAGCAGGTCGAGCTCGCGCTCGTGCACCAAGAGCGAGAGCTCAACGTCGCCGAGCTCGCCTCGCGTCACACCGGCCTCGGCCGCCCGGCGGCCGATCGACGCGATCCGGGCGTGCGCGTACTGCACGTAGTAGACGGGGTTCTCCATCGACTGCGCGGTGACGACGTCGAGGTCGAAGGTCTGCGCGGTGTCGATGCCCTGCAGCAGAAACGCGAGCCGGCACACGTCGGGATCGACCTCGTCGAGGATGTCCGCGAGCGTGATCACTTCGCCGGCGCGCTTGGACAGGCGCACCAGCTCTCCACCGCGCTCGAGCTTCACGAGCTGACCGAGGAGGATTTCGGGCTCCGGCGCGTCAACGCTGCCGTATCCGAGCGCCCGCATGCCCACCTGCAGCGACTTCACCTGGCCGTGGTGGTCGGCGCCCCAGATATCAACGAGATGGTCAAAGCCGCGGCGCAGCTTGTCGCGGTGGTACGCGAGGTCGCTGGTGAGGTAGGTGGTGCCACCGTCGCCACGCACGAGCACACGGTCGCGTTGGTCGCCGAGAGCCTCGCTGCGAAGCCACGTTGCGCCGTCGGCCTCGTAGGTGTGGCCACCTGCTTCGAGGTCCGCCAGCACCGCGGCGACGTCGCCGCGCTCGTGCAGCAGCAGCTCCGAGAACCAGGTGTCGAAGTGCACCCCGATCCGACCGAGGTCGTCACGCAGCTGGCGCACGACATCGTGATAGCCCCATTCCCGGGTTGCGGCGAGCGACACATCGTCGCCGAGCTCGGTGCGCATGCGATCGGCCATGTCGAGGAGGTACTCGCCGTGATAGCCGTCGCCGGGTGGCGCCTCGCCCCGGTAGCGAGCGTGCAACGACGCGCCGAACGCGTCGAGCTGGGTCCCCGCGTCGTTGAGGTAGTACTCGCGGTGCACCTCGGCTCCCTGCGCGGCCAGCAGGTTCGCGATCGCGTCACCGACCGCCACCCACCGACCACCGCCCGCGTGCAGGGGGCCCGTCGGGTTGGCCGACACGAACTCGAGGTTGACGCGCAGCCCCGCGTAGCAGTCGCCGCGCCCGTACCGCTCGCCGGCATCGACGACTTCGCGCAACACTGCGTGCAACCAGGTCGGCGCGAGGAAGAAGTTGCAGAAGCCCGGCCCCGCGATCTCGACCCGTTCGACGTGCGGAGGCGGCGCCGCGTCCAGCGCGGCGACGATCCGCGAAGCGACTTCGCGTGGAGACACACCGACGGGCTTGGCCAGGACGAGTGCCACGTTGGTCTGCCAGTCGCCGTGGTCACGATGCCTGGCCTGCGTGACCTCGATGCCACGCTCGGGCTCGGGCAGGCCGGCTGCCTCGAGGGCGGCGCGCAACTGTTCGACGATCCGATCGGCGATCACAGGTCCGGCGTCTCGGGCGGGTGCTCGGGTGGTCACGGCGCGTGGGATGTGCATCACACGCGCGGTCGCGGTCAGCATTGCACACGACGCGTCCCGGGACGGGCCCGGTTCCCGCCACGTCCGTCCGCTCCCCGCCAACCGTCAACCGACTGCCCCTCGACACGACTCGGAGTGCGAGCACGCTCCGTGGTAGCTATTGTGCTGGAACCGGGGCAATCGGCGGGTGCGACAGCACCGAGGGCGGCGGAGCGTGGTGATGCAACGCTCGAGGAGGAACGGTTCGTGGCAAGACAGGGAGGACTCGGACGCGGCCTGGCCGCGCTCCTGCCCAGCGCCGCCGAACCCGAGCCCCACCCGGTCGAGCACCACTTCCCTCCCCTCGAGCAACCCAGCGGGCTGCTACCCGAGCCCATGGCGGCGACGACCGTGACCAGCGCGCTGGGCACCCGACTCGCGAACCAGCTCGCGTCCAGCGTCTCCGGGCTCGGCATCATCTACGAGGCCCTCGACGGTCTGGTCGAGGATCACGCGCTCTCCGACGCCGCGGTCGTCATCGACGGCATCGGGCTGGGCCGCCAGGTCTTCAGGACCGGACGCCGGCCACTCGACGACCCGGGAGGCGAGGCGCTGCTCGACGCTCCGCCCGGCCTCTACACCGACCCGCCACTGCCCCCCGATGCGCTTGACACCGGCATGGTCACGAGCCTGTGCACCGTCGCGCTCCGCATGGAGGAGCTGCGCTACGACTCGTGGCACGACGCCCTCACCGGTCTCCTGGTGCGGCGGAGCTTCGACCGCCTCCTGAAGATGTCGGTGGCCCGCAGCCTCCGGTATCACTGGCCGTTCACGCTCGTGGTGATCGACGTCGACAACCTGAAGGAGATCAACGACGCGGAAGGCCACGCCGCCGGCGACGCCGCCCTGCGCGCCCTCGGCGAGCGTTTCCGCCAGATCGTGCGCTTCGGCGACAACGCGGCCCGCATCGGCGGCGACGAGTTCGCGCTCATCCTCCCCACCACCGCCCCCGAGAACGTCCCGATGCTGCTCGAGCGCATCGGCGCGTCGCAGATCGGTGAGCGGGACTGCCCGCCGTTCTCCTACGGCGTCGCGCAGTGCCCCAACGAGTCCGACGACCTCGACGGCCTCCTCAAGCTCGCCGACAGCAGGCTCTACGAGGCCAAGGAGGCCCGGGAGGCGGCTTCGCGATGACCAACCTCGACGACCTCGAGCTCGAGCTCCGCAAGCTCCCCGGCGTCCGGGCCGCGGGCTTCACCGAGCGCGACGACGTGTTGCTCGTGCAGGTGCACGTCGCGGGCGACCCGCAGGCCGGCGCTGTCCCGCTGCAGGCCACCCGGATCGCCTGCCGCCACTCCGACAAGCCGGTAACACTCGAGGTGGTGCGCTGGCGCGTGGCCGAGATCGCCGCACCGCAGCCCACCGACACCGTCGTGCCGGTCCCCGCGCCCACCGGCGAGGTCCCGGCGGGCGCCGCGAGGGAACGCCGGGTGCGGCTGCTCGCCGTGCTCACCTTCCCCGACACCGACGAGCTCGAGGTGCACCTCACCTTCGAGGGTCGCCGCATCATCGGGCGCGCGTCGGCGAGCGACGGTGCACTCGGCGTCGTGGAGGCGGCCGTCGACGGCCTGCGCGCGTTCGTCGACCACCTCGAGCTCACTCCGGCGTGGGCCCGCGAGCTCGAGGTCGAGCCCGACCGCGAGCAGCCGATGGTGGCCTGCCAGCTGACCACCGCCGACGGCGCGCACCGCACCGGGATCGCCACCGGCGCGAGCGCCATCGAGGCCGCGGCCCGGGCCACGCTCCACGCACTGAACCGGGTGCTCGCCCCCAGGCTCGCCGAGGCCGCCGGAACCGCCTGAGCCGGGGAGACGCGGGCGACCGCTGGTACGATCCAACGCCCTGCCCTCGTAGCTCAGCGGATAGAGCATCGGCCTCCGGAGCCGTGTGCGCAGGTTCGAGTCCTGCCGAGGGCGCACACTGAAAAGGGGCGCTCAAGCACCTCCTCGGCCAGGTCGATCACTGCCGGGTGGCACCTGGGAACGAGACTTCGCGCAGCCGGACGGGAGCCTGCCGCGGCTATCGCGGCCCCGATCGTCGGCGCGCGCCCACGCCCTCCCTCGGGTTCCGCGCGTTCCGGCCCGCGCTTCTCCTGCTCCTCCTCGGCGCGGCGTGGCTCGCCGTTGGCCTCGTCTACGACCCCGACGCGGCAGGCGCCACCGTCCGACTGGCCGAGGCACGCTTCCAAGTGGGCGCCGCGGCCCTGGCGCTCGTCGCCGGCGGCACCTGCGTCATGCGCTCGCACCTCGAAGGGAGCGCAGCTTGCTGGTGGTACGGCTGGGGGCTCCTCGGGTTCGGTGCCCTGGAGATGGCCTCCTCGGCTCCCGGGGTCTCGGGTATCGCCGCGACGGTCACAACCTTCTGCGGCGTGGCGATCGCGACCACCTTCACGGCCATTGGCCTCGGGTCCCCGCCGGTGAACACGAGGATCTCCCTCGCGAAGACGATCACGATCACGGTCGTGCTCCTCACGGTCGCGTCCGCGGTGGGCGTCGCCTTCGTGACCTCGGGAGCCGACCGGGCGTCGGCTCTCCTCGCCACGGTCGGCACGTTCGGTCTGGCCGCCACGGCCCTGGTGCGCGACCGTGAGCGCCCCGAGGCGAAGTGGCTCGTGCCCTTCCTGGTCGCGCTCGGTATCGCGGCCCTCGTATCCGTCGTCGTCGCGGGCACCCTGGGCGTCATCGGGGCGGGTGCGTTCACGTTCGTCGCGCTCGCGGTGGCCGCATTCGGAGCGATCTCCTCGATAACCGTCACTGCGTCCGAGCACCGCGCCGAGGCGCTGCACGCCGACATCGAGCGCGAGGAGGCCGACGGGCGGCTCCACAGCATCGAGGATGAGTACCGGGGCCGCATGCACGAGCTGCGGTCGAGCGTCACCGCGCTTGCCGGAGGGGTGCGCGGCCTCGAGCAGACCGACGCAGTGAGCGCGCCACTCGCCTGGGCACTCGAGACCGAGCTGGAGCGGCTCCGCGCTCTCGTGAGCGAGCGCAAGCCGCCGGGCTCGAGCACATCGCTCAGCAGCTTCGTCGTCTCCACCGCACTGAGCCCGACGCTCGAGGTCTGTTCCGCCGCGGGCTGGCCCGTGAGCTGGGAGCTCACACACCGTGAGCTGGCCTACGGCCGACCGGCCGAGGTGGCACAGATCGTGCAAGGTCTCGTCGCCAACGCCCGCAAGCACGCGCGGGGCTCGCCGATCGAGGTAAGGACCACGCTCGACGGCGAGCACCTGCTGGTGACCGTCGAGGATCGCGGACCCGGCGTGCCCCGCAACCAGCGCGAGCTCGTGTTCGAGCCCGGGGTCACCGGCGACCGCAGCGCCGCGGGAACCGGTCTGGGGCTTGCGATCGCCAGGCGCCTCGCCCGCGACATGCTCGCCGAGCTGTGGGTCGAACCTCGCGCGGGGGGCGGAGCGTCGTTCGTCCTCTCGCTGCGACGCGTCGACCCCGAGCGTCGCGACGCTCGGCTGGCGAGCTCCGGCCCGCGGATCCCGCAGTGAGCCGTCGCAAGGTCGCGAGCGCTGCCGGCTCCACCAAGCCGCTCTCGCTCGTCATCGTCGAGGACCACGAGCTGCTCGCCGACTCCCTCGCGCTGGCATTGAACAGCGCGGGGATCCCCGCGAGCACCGTGAACGCGCGCGACGAAGAGGAGATCCTGATCAGGATCAGGCGGGCCGAACCGGAGATCGTGCTCCTCGACCTCGACCTCGGCGAAGCCGTCGGCAGCGCGCTCCCCCTGATCGCTCCGATCCGAGCTCTCGGCGCCGAGGTGATCATGATGACGGGGGTGACCGATCGCCTCCAGCTCGCCGAGTGCGTCGACGCGGGAGCGATCGGGCTCATGAGCAAGACCTCGGCGTTCGACGACCTCGTTCGTGACGTGGTCGCCGTCGCGTCCGGAACCGGCATCCTTGGCCTGGGCGCGCGGACCGCGCTGCTCGAGGAGCTCGCCGACCACCATGGCCGGACCCAAGCCAGGCTCGAGCAGTTCCGCCTCCTCACGGTGCGCGAGTGCGAGGTGCTCCAGAAAGTGATCGAGGGCAAGAACGCCCAGCAGATCGCGGACGACGCGTACCTGTCGATCGCGACCGTGCGCTCACACATCAAGTCGATCCTGCACAAGCTCGACGTGAGCTCGCAGCTCGCGGCAGTCGCGCTCGCTGCTCGGGCCGGTTGGTCGCCCCCGCAACACCCCCAGCGCTGACTCGCTCCCGCGCCCGGCACCCCCTTGTTCACACCTGAACCGGCGAATTCCCCAATTGTAGGGAGGCGGGCACGCGGCACCTCCCTCATCATGGGCGCAGAGGCGGGGGCTGCTCGTCTCGTCTTCGGAGGGAGAGTTACTTCCATGTTCAACATGCTGCAGACCTTCTGGCTGAAGCTCCAGAGTGACGAGCGAGGCGCCACAGCCGTCGAGTACGGCCTGCTGGTTTCCTTGATCGCCGTGGTAATCGCCGCAACCGTCCTTGTTCTCGGTACTCAGCTCAAAACCGCCTTTGAATCGGTGGTGAATGCCCTCTGAGGCGTTGAGCCAGTAGATCGGCGGGTCGGTCCCGGTGCCGCAGGGGGCGCTGGGACCGGTCCCCCGTCATCTGGCCTTGTGAGGTTCTCTAACCCCACAAGGCACACCGGCAAGTTCGGTGAGGATCAGTTCACTGCGCTAGGTCGATTCGATGACTCGGTTCACGCACATCGCACATCGGGCTCGAGGGGACCAGGGAGCCGCAGCCATCGAGTTTGCCCTCGTCCTCCCAGTGCTAATCCTGCTCGTCTTCGGGATCGCTAGCTTCGGGATCGGCTACAACCGCAAGCAGGGGCTGCAGGCTGCGGCGCGTGAAGGTGCACGCCTCGCTGCACTGCCCCAGTCCACGAGCACGAACATCCGCGCCAAGGTGAACGCGGCGCTCGACGGCGTGCTGCCGAGCGGGGCGACGCGCACGATCACGATTACGCCCGCCACGCTCCGACCTTGCGACCTGGTAGCGCCGAACACGCAGGTGACGGTCACCGTCACCGCGCCCTACGCGGTCTCGATCCCGCTATTCGGGACGCAAACGGTCACCATGGCCGGAAAGGGAGTGTTCCGGTGCGAGTGACGCGACGGCTCGTCGACGACGAGCACGGTGCCGTCGCAGTCCTCGTCGCGCTGTGCTCGGTCTTGCTCTTCGGGTTCGTGGCCTTGGTCATCGACGCCGGCGCCATATGGCAGACGCGCCGCGACCTGGTCACCGCGACCGACGCGGCGGCCTTGGCCGCCGCGTCCGACTACGCGACGCGCGGGAACGGCTGCTCCAGCACCGCTGCGAGCATGATGACAAAGAACGTTTTGGGCGCGTCCGTCGAGAGCTGTGTCTCGCGGACCGGCGGCACCCCCGACAGCGGCTTGGTCACGGTACGCGGAGGCAAGACCGTTCAGTTCACGTTCGCCTCGGTGTTCGGGCTCGACGAGGAGCGCGTCCGCTCGACGACCACGGCCGAGTGGGGCCAGCCGAGCGCGGCACTCGGCCTGCGGCCCTTGGCGCTCTGCATCGCCGCCAGCCCGCAGTTCCTGACCTGGCTCAACCTGCCGGCGGGGCCGACCGGGCCGTCCCAGACGCTCCGGATCACCTACGGGAAGTCCCAGCCTTTCGGCTGTGGCTGGGCCCCGGGGAACTGGGGTGAGCTCGACTTCAACGGCGGACCCAACTCGAACAGCGAAACGCGGAATTGGATGCGGGACGGATATCCCGGGGTCGTCACGATCGGGGCCTCTGTCGACGGCAACACGGGTGCGTTCAGCAACTCCATCAGCAGCGAGCTCGCCGCGCTCGTCAGCAGCGGCTCGCCGTTCGCGATCGCGGTGTTCGACTGGGTGACGGGCTTCGGCTCGAACTCGCAATTCCACCTTGTCGCGTTCGTCAACGCCCGGCTGGTCGGCTACCGAACCACCGGCCCCCAGGCGAGCCGCTATCTCGACCTCGTCTTCTCGCTGGGGGTCCTCGAGGGCATTTGCTGCCAGAACGGTGTGGATACCGGAGCCCGCGCCCTGCGCATCTGCGACATCGACACCCTGACTCCGAACACACGCGACGCGCGGGCCTGCTGACGGCGGGCCACGAACGGAAGGGGCAACCGTGAAACGCAAGGTCATCGGACTCGTCGCCGCGGTGGTGCTGGCCCTGGCAGGCACCTTCGCGATCGTCGCGTACGTGAACGGGGCGGAGGAGCGTGCCCTTGCGGGCGAGGACATCGTCAAGGTGCTCGTCGTCAAGGAGCAGATCCCGGCCGGTACCCCGGCCTCCGAGCTGGGCGACCGCGTCGGGCTCGAGCAGGTCGCGGCCAAGGTGCAGGCCGAGGGCGCGGTGTCGAGCGTGAAGACACTCGGCGACGAGATCACGTCGGCCACGCTCGTGCCCGGTGAGCAGCTGGTCGAGAAGCGCTTCGTCGCTCCCAGCGACTTCACCGCGCGGGGAGCAGCGGTCGAGGTGCCCGACGGGATGTTGCAGACCACCGTCGCACTCGATCCGGAGCGCGCCGTAGGTGGGAAGATCGTGCCGGGGTCGACAGTCGCGGTGACCGTGAACACGAGCGCGGAGCCCTACGAGACCCACATGATCCTGCAAAAGGTCCTGGTGACCAACGTGCAGCTCGAGACGCGCGGGCCGTCGGCCGAGACCGACGACGCCGACACGGACTCGTCCGGCGTCGAGCCCGGCGAGGCACCGACGGGCCGCCTCCTCATCACCCTCGCGCTCGACGCGGCCTCGTCGGAGCGAGTGATCTTCGGCGCCCAGCACGGGACGGTCTGGCTCTCACTGCAGCCCAGGACCGCAGGCGAGGGCGGAACGAGGATCATCTACGCTGGGAACATCTTCCAGTGAGCCGGCTCCTCCTCACCGGCAGCGGCCCCGAGCTGGAGGGGCGCGTCTGCAAGGCGTTCGACGGCACCCTGAACGGAGAGCTCCGACGGGCCGACGACCCCGGCGGGCTCCTCGACTGGATCGCCGTCGAGCAGCCCTTGGTGGTCGCCATCGGCCCTTCCCTCTCGCCCGACGCCGCGCTGTCGCTCGCAGGATCGATCGACCGCTGCCACCCCGAGGTGGTGGTGGTCCTGCTCACCGAGCCGGGCCCGGACCTCTGGGAGCGCGCGCTGCGCGCCGGGGTCAGGGACGTCATCGCCCCGGACGCCGCCCTGCCCGACGTGCGGGCCGGGTTCGAGAGCGCCTTCGACGCCGGCCTCCGGCGCCGCGCCTGCCGGCCCGCGCCGGAGCCCGAGCGGACGAGCCGCGTGATCACGGTCGTGTCACCGAAGGGCGGCTCGGGCAAGACCGCGATCGCCACGAACCTCGCGGTGGGACTCGCGAAGCTGGCACCGGGCCAGGTCGTCCTCGTGGACCTGGACTTGCAGTTCGGGGACGTCGCGAACGCGATGCGCCTGACCCCCGATCAGACGATCGCAGATGCTGCGAGAGCAGCGGCGGCGATCGACGAGACCACGATCAAGGCGTACCTGACCGCACATCCGGCCGAGTGCTTCGCGCTCTGCGCGCCCCATTCTCCGGCCGAAGCCGAGGAGGTCTCGGTGGACCACGCGTCCAGGCTCATCGAGCTGCTCTCCGGCCTCTTCCCATACGTCGTCGTCGACACCGCGGCAGGCCTCGACGAGTGGACGCTCGCCGCGCTCGAGGCCTCGACCGACATGGTGCTCCTCGCCAGCACCGACGTCGCCAGCGCGCGCAGCATACGCAAGGCCCTCGACGCGTTCGACCTGTTGGGCCTGACCACGCAGAGGCGGCACCTCGTGCTCAACCGCGCCGACGCGCGCGTCGGGCTCGCCGCCGCCGACATCGAGAGCGCGGTCGGGACGAAGGTGACGGTCTCGGTCCCGAGCTCGCGCTCGGTCCCCCTCTCGATGAACCAGGGCATCCCCATCCTCGAATCGGCCCAGCGCACTCCGGTGAGCCGTGCGCTCGGCGAGCTCGTGAACCGGCTCGGCGCGCTGAACGCGGCGGCCGGTCCCGAGTCCGCAACCGGCTCGCTTCTCCGCCGCCGCAAGGCGACACGATGAAGCTCGGCGACCGACTCCGGGCCGCACAGGCCGAACAGCTCGCGACCCCCGACACGCTCCTGCCACGTTCGAAGAGCACCGACCACGACAGCCCGGCGCCGGCTAACGTCGATCCGTTCGCGCGCCTCAAGCAGCGGGCCCAGGACGCACTTTTTGCCCGCATGGGCGCGCGCCTCTACGACTCGTCGCTCGGCAGGGACCAGCTCGACGCGCTCGTCGTCGGAGAGCTCGGCCGCGTGATCGAGGACGAGCAGGTACCGCTCGACCCGTCCGAGCGGGCCCGGCTCGTCGCCGAGGTCTGCGACGACGTTCTCGGCTACGGCGCGATCGAGCGCTGGATGGCCGACCCGGAGATCACCGAGGTCATGGTCAACGCGCTCGATGGCATCTACGTCGAGCGCTTCGGACGGATCGAGAAGACGGAGTCGCGCTACCTCTCGGAGGACCACCTCCGCCAGGTGATCGAGCGCATCGTGTCGCGCGTGGGTCGGCGCATCGACGAGTCGTCGCCAATGGTCGATGCCCGCCTCCCCGACGGCTCCCGCGTGAACGCCATCATCCCCCCGCTCGCGGTCGACGGGCCCATGCTCACCGTGCGCAAGTTCTCGCAGCGCGCGTACTCCGACGAAGACCTCGTGCGCTTCGGCACCGTCACACCCGAGACCTGTGAGCTGCTCGAGGCCTGCGTCCGCGGCCGGCTCAACGTCCTGGTGAGCGGCGGCACTGGCACTGGCAAGACCACGTTGCTCAACGTGGTCTCGCAGTACATCCCCGAGGACGAGCGCGTCGTCACGATCGAAGACGCGGTGGAGCTCCGCCTGCGCCAGGAGCACGTGCTCCGGCTCGAGGCTCGTCCTCCGAACATCGAGGGCAAGGGCCAGGTCACGATCCGCGACCTGGTTCGCAACGCGCTGCGGATGCGACCGGATCGGATCATCGTCGGCGAGGTCCGCGGTGCCGAGGCGCTCGACATGCTGCAGGCGATGAACACGGGCCACGAGGGCTCGTTGTCGACCCTGCACTGCAACTCGCCGCGAGACGCGATCGTCCGCCTCGAGACGATGGTGCTCATGGCGGGTATGGACTTGCCAATCCGCGCAGTTCGCGAGCAGATCGCCTCGGCGATCGACCTGATCGTCCACCTCACCAGGCTGCGCGACGGCACCCGACGGGTCACGCAGATCACCGAGGTGAACTCGATGGAGGGTGAGGTCGTCAGCCTGACCGACCTCTTCGTGTTCGACTTCGCGGCCGGCATCGACGAGAACGGGATGTTCCTGGGTCGCCCCGTGCCGACGGGGCTGCGGGCCCGCTTTGAGGACCGTCTGGCCGACTACGGGATCGAGGTGCCGGATCACTGCTTCGGCGTCCCGGATCTTTTCGCCGACGGGAGCATCGCATGAGACGCGCCCGCCGGCGCGCGGCGATCCTCTGCCGGGCCGGGCTCGGCCTGCTCGCGGCGATCGTGGTCGCGCTCTCGCCGACCGCCGCCCACGCGGATGCAGGCCAGCTCGAGGTTCTCGGTGTCGACACGAGCGAGGCGCCGAACGTCACGATCACCGTCTCGACGCCCCCCGAGCTGGCGAGCGTCACGCTCGACGCGTCGAGCTTCGAGGTCCGCGAGTCGGGAAAGCTGCGCAAGGTCCAGGTCACCGGCATGCCAACGGATCCGATGCAGGTCGTGCTCGCGATCGACACGTCGGGCAGCATGCGCGGTCCGGCGCTCGACGCGGCTAAGGCCGCGGCGACCCAGTTCCTACAGGAGCTCCCGATCACGGTTCCGGTCGCCGTGGTCGGCTTCGGCTCGACGCCCTACGTCGTGAGCGCCTTCACCACCGATCGCGGCGCGCTCGCAGGAGCCGTCGCCGGACTGCAGGCGACCGGTCAGACCGCGCTCTACGACGGCACCGCGGCGGCGGCCCGACTGTTCAGCGGCCCGGGACGCCGGACACTGGTGCTGCTCTCGGACGGCAAGGACACTGCCAGCGTGAACTCGCTCGAGCAGGCATCCACAAGCCTCGTCGGATCCGCTGCCGCGTTTTACGGCGTGCTCCTCCAGACGAACGAGCAGGGTATCCCCGCACTCGACTCGCTCGCTGCGGCAGCCGGGGGCCGGGTCGTGGCGGCTTCGGACCCTGAAGCCCTGAAGGCCGTGTACCAGAGCATCGCAGCCGAGCTCTTGAGCCAGTACCAACTCGTCTTCCGCGCTCGCGGCACGGGCTCGATCGGGTTCACCGTGCGGGCCGAGTCCGCCGACGCGGCGGCCGAAGGCTCGGCTCGCGCGTTGCTGCCGGCCGCCGACGCGCCCCGAGCGCGCGCCCCGACCGCGCCACCGATGGTCGAGGCGGCCGGCGATCCCGGTATTTTCGGGCAGCGCGGGACACTCGCTCTCGGACTGGCCGCTATCTTCGTCGGGCTGCTCGTCGGCGCGCTCCTGATGCTCCAACCCGGACCGGAGCGCAGCCAGCTCACACGCGGTCGCCAAGTCCGGTCCGGCGGCGGCGGCCGGATCTCCGCGCTCGCCGACCGGACCACCTTGTACGTACAGGGGCGCCTCGAACGATCGGGCAGGGAGCGCAGCCTCAACATCGCGCTCGAGCGCGCCGGAATCGCGATGCGACCCGCCGAGTTTGTCGTGGTGATGATCACCGCCGCGTTCTCAGCACTCGCGATCGTGTCGCTGCTCACCAACCTGCTCGTCGGCCTCGTCGCCGCCGGCCTCACGTTGCTCGCGGCGCGGTGGGTCGTCTCGCATCAAGCCAACCGGAGAAGCAGGCGCTTCGGTGACCAGCTCGAAGAGACGCTGCCCCTCATTTCATCGAGCCTGCGCGCCGGATTCGGCCTGATGCACGCGATCGACGCTGTCGCCAGCGAGAGCGAGTCACCCACCGCGGAGGAGTTCCGACGCGTCGTGACCGAGTCGTGGCTCGGCCGAGACCTCACGGGATCGCTCGAGGCCATGGCCGAGCGCGTCGACAACGACGATTTCCGATGGGTCGTCCAGGCCATCGAGATTCATCGCCAAGTGGGTGGCGACTTGGTCGAGGTGCTCGACAACGTCGAAGCGACGATCCGCGATCGGAACCAGATCCGCCGCAACATCCGTGCCCTCAGCGCGGAGGGCGTCCTGTCGGCGATCATCCTGTTCGTCCTGCCGTTCGCGATGGTCGTCGCGCTCCAGGTAGTCAACCCCGGCTACTTGCACGAGCTCACGTCCTCGACGATCGGCTTGATGATGCTCGGCGGCGCAGGTGTGCTCATGCTCGTCGGCGGGCTCTGGCTGCGCCGGATCACCCGGCTCGTGTTTTAGGAGGATCTGATGCCACTCACCGTCTGGCTCGCTGCCCTCGCGGTCGCCGCGTCGATCCCCCTCGCGTGGTGGGCGGTCAGCGGCGGCCGCCTCCCGGCGCGCGCCGTTCGCGCCAACCTCGGGCAGGGTCTCGGTCGGAGCATGGACCTGCGCGAGATCCAGCTCCAGTCGTCGGCGCGCGACCGGGTCGTGACTCCGTCGATGCAATTGCTCGCGCGACGGGCACGCCGGATCACCCCGTCCGGGATCGTCGACCGCCTCGAGCAGCGCATCATGCTCGCGGGAGTGGGCGATCGGTGGCCGATCGAGCGGGCGCTGGCAACCAAGATGACGCTCGGGATCATCGGCGCGACCCTTGGAGCCCTCCTGTTCGCGGTCCAGCCCTCGTTGATCCGGCTGTTGTGCTGGGCCGTGTTCACCCTGGGCGGCTACTTCGCGATCGACGCGATCCTCGACCGGCGCGCCCGGGACCGTCAGGCCCAGATCGGCAGGGCCCTTCCGGAGATGCTCGACCAGATCACCATCTGCGTGGAGTCCGGCCTTGGCTTCGAAGCCGCAGTCGCCAGGGCCGCCAAGGCCGACGGTCCGCTTGCCCGCGAGCTCGGCCGCACCCTGCAGGACGTTCAGATGGGGCTTGCGCGTACGCGTGCGCTCGAGCAGCTCCTCGAGCGCACCGACGTCCGGGAACTGCGCAGCTTCGTCCACGCGTTCGCCCAGGCAGAGCGCTACGGCATCCCCATCGCGCAAGTGCTGCGCGTGCAGGCAGATGAAATGCGCGACAAGCGCCGACAACAGGCCGAGGAACGGGCGACAAAGATGCCGGTGATTCTTGTCTTCCCCGTCGTGTTGTGCATCCTCCCCGCGATGTTGGTCGTAATCGCCGGACCTGCGGTGGTCCGCATCAGCCAGACCAGCTTCTGGGGGTGACGTGACGCCCACGAACCATCCAACCGCTCCCGCTTTACAGGTCGAGACGGTGGCGGACCTCGTGCGACGCGTCGGCGGGGCGCGCTCTGACGGAGAATCTCGGCGCTGGGCAAGCGGATACGAGCCGCTCGACGACGTGCTCGGCGGTGGCTTCCGCCCCGGCGAGCTGACGCTGGTCGGGGGTCGCCCGGGCGTCGGCAAGACGGTGGCCGCGCTCCAATGGGCTCGCAACACCGCTCGCGCGGGCCGGCCCGTGCTCTACGTGTGCTATGAGCACGAGCCGGTCGACCTCATCGGTCGCCTGCTCGCGCTCGAGCTGGGCAGCTTGGCTCGCGCCGACGAGATCGCCGAGGTCACACGGCTGTGCCACCTCACCCAGGAGATGACACTCGGCGCGGTTCCGATTCACCGGCTGACCTCGGAGCCGCTGGGCGAGGAGGCCTACGGCCACCTCCGGCGCTACGGGCAGCTCCTGCGCATCGTCGGGTCGACGACCGCACGCGTGGGAATTCGCGAGATAGCCGACCTCGTCGGCACCGAGTCCTCGATCGTCTTCGTCGACTACCTGCAGAAGGTCGCCCTCCCGCACGCGACCTCAGACGAGCTCGACCGCACGACGCGCATCGCGGAGTCGTTGAAGGAGCTCGCGATGCAGTTCGACGTCCCCGTGGTGGCGCTCGCCGCGGCAAACCGCGAAGGACTGACCGCCCGGCGGATGCGGATGCATCACCTCCGCGGGTCGACCGCGCTGGCCTACGAGCCCGACGTCGTGATCCTGATGAACGAGAAATGCGTGGCCGTCAGCAAGGCGCACCTCGCATACGACCCGGTGCGCGCGGAGCGCTACCGCAACCAGGTCGTGTTCTCGGTAGAGAAGAACCGTTCCGGGCCTGCGCCGGTGGACCTCGAGTTCAACAAGGACTTCGCCAGCTTCCGCTTCGACCCGTCGGGCGCGATCCTGGTCGAGAAGCTCGTCGACGACGTGCTCTACGAGAAGTAGCCAGGTTCAGCCCGCTACCGGTCTCGCCGCGCGCCGGTGGGCACCCGAACGTCGCCGACGCACCAGCGACGATCCGGTCTGCGTTGAGGATCATGTCGGTGCCACCTGCGCCGCGCCAACCCTGCAACGCCGCCACGGCAGGCTTCGAGATCTCGTGCAGCGAGGCCCTCGGCCCGCACCAGCACCACCCGAACCCCGGGATCGGCGTCTGCTGGTTCGAGGGCCGCATCCAGCTCGTTGCGCAGCTACGGAGTGATCGTGTTGTACTCGGCCGCACGGCACAGCACGAGATGACGGACCCCGCCGTCGTCTTCGATGGGGATCGCCCGCCCATCCACCACCTCGCGTTCTGCCCCGCTCGAGGCTACCCATGACTGCACGGGGCATCATGGGGACCATGACGACACTGCATCCCCTGCCCATCGGCGCCGAGCGTGTGACCACGGCCGACGAGATCGCGGTGCGCGCCCCGTACGACGGTGCCGAGCTCGGGCGCGTTCCTGCGGCCGGGCCCTCCGAGGTCGACGCCGCGGTCGCCGCCGCTCGGCGGGCGATGCGCGAGCCACTCCCCGCGTACCGGCGAGCCGAGATCCTCGACGTCGCGGCCACCCGCCTGCAGCAGCGTCACGAGGAGATCGCCCGGTCGATCGCCGGTGAGGCCGCCAAGCCACTCAGGTCGGCACGGCTCGAGGCCGCGCGCGCCGTCGGCACGTTCCGGTTCGCTGCGGTGGAGGCCCGCACGCTCGCGGGCGACGTAATCGCGATGGACGGCAACGACGCCGGCGCCGACAAGCTCGGCTTCACCCTGCGCGTGCCGATCGGCGTCGTCGGCGCGATCAGCCCGTTCAACTTCCCGCTCAACCTCGTCGCGCACAAGGTGGCACCCGCGATTGCCGCGGGCTGCCCGGTCGTCCTGAAGCCCGCGTCGCAGACCCCCCTCACCGCGCTCCTCCTGGCGCAGATCCTGCTCGACGAGTGCGAGTTGCCGCCGGGCTGGCTCAACGTCGTCACCGGCGGCGGCGGCACGGTCGGCAGCGCGCTGGTCGACCACGACGGTGTGGCAATGATCACGTTCACCGGATCACCGGAAGTGGGCTGGGCCATCAAGGCGCGTGCCCCCAAGAAGAAGGTCGGGCTCGAGCTCGGCAACAACGCGCCCGTCATCGTCGAGCCCGACGCCGACCTCGAGCTCGCGGCCACCAAGATCGTTACCGGCGGCTTCGGCTATTCGGGCCAGACGTGCATCTCGGTGCAGCGCGTGTACGCGCACGAGCTCGTGCGCGATGAGCTGACCGACCTTGTGGTGAGCAAGGTCGGTCGGCTCGTCGTCGGCGACCCGCTCGACGACGACACCGACGTCTCCGCGCTGATCGACGTCGCCGAGCGGGATCGGGTGACCGGCTGGGTGGACGAAGCGGTCGCGGGCGGTGCGAAGGTCGCGATCGGCGGGTCCGTCGCCGGGGGCGTGCTCGCCCCGACGGTGCTGACCGGGGTGCTCCCCGAGATGCAGGTGTGCCGGGGCGAGGTGTTCGGTCCGGTCGTGGGCATCGCCGCCTACTCGACGCTCGACGAGGCGATCGGCCTGTCGAACGACTCTTGCTACGGGTTGCAGGCCGCGATCTTCACCCGCGACCTCGGTGCCGCGCTCACCGCCGCGCGCTCGCTGGAGTTCGGTGGCGTCACGATCAATGAGATGCCGACCTTCCGGACCGACCAGATGCCGTACGGCGGGATCAAGGACTCGGGCAACACGCGGGAGGGCCCGCACTACGCGGTGCGGGAGATGACCGAGGAGCGCATGGTCGTCATCCAGCTCTAAGGTTCGACGCAGCTTCGAGGGAGACGGTCATGGGGGCACTGGACGGCAAGGTGGCGTTGATCACGGGCGCAGCGTCGGGCATCGGGCGCGCCACCGCGAAGCTCTTCGCGCAGGAGGGCGCCAAGGTCTGCTGCGTGGACGTCGACGACGCGGGCGGTCAGGCAGTCGCCACCGCCGTCGACGGGAACTTCGTGCACGCCGACGCCGGCGAGCCCAGCGAGGTCGACCACGCGTTCGCGGAGGCTGAGCGCGCCTTCGGCGGCATCGACGTCGCGTTCCTCAACGCCGGGATCGCGATCGGCGTCGCAGACGTCACCACGCTCACCGACGACCTCTACCGCAGGATCATGCGGGTCAACGTCGACGGCGTCGTCTGGGGAGCCCGCGCCGCCATCTCGGCGATGGAGCGCCGGGGCGGCGGCGCGATCGTCGCGACCAGCTCGCTCGCCGGGATCATCCCGTTCCCGCCCGACCCGGTCTACGACCTGTCGAAGCACGCCGTGGTCGGTTTCGTCCGCAGCGTCGCCCCAACCCTTATGACCAAGCACATCACCGCCAACACGGTGAACCCCGGCCTGACCGACACCAACATCATGACGGCCGCGGTCAAAGCGGAGTTCGCCGCGGTGGACTTCCCGCTCATGCCGGCTACCCAGATCGCGGAAGCGGTCCTCGCCATCGTCACGGGCGGACGAACCGGTGAGTGCTGGGTGTGCCAGCCCGGTCGGGACACCGAGCCGTACCACTTCCACGACGTCCCCGGTCCCCGGGCGACGGGCACCGTCGGCCGCCGCCCCCCGACCACCCAAACCGATGGATGGGCGGCCGGGCGAGACAGGTAGCCTGACGGGGTGACCGACACCTCCCGACCCCTGGTTCCCGAGGTCGTGGGTGCTGCGCCCGAGCCCGACGGCGCCGAGCGCCCCGACGGCGGCGAGATCGTCGAGACCGCGGACGGTGAGCAGGTGTTGCGGCCCACGAAGCTCATCCGCATCGCGTCCATGGTTCGGACCATGCTCGAGGAGGTCCGGCGCGCGCCCCTCGACGACGCCGGTCGCCGCGCGCTGCGCGAGATCCACGAGCGGTCGCTGCACGAGCTCGAGAGCGTGCTCTCCCCCGAGCTCTGCCAGGAGCTGGCCGAGGTCGCGCTCCCGTTCTCGTCCGACACGCCGTCGGAGTCGGAGTTGCGCGTCGCACAGGCCCAGCTCGTCGGCTGGCTCGAGGGTCTCTTCCACGGGATCCAAGCCACGCTCTTCACCCAGCAGGCGATGGTCCAGCAGCAGCTCGAGGAGATGCGCGGTCGGCGCGCCATCGAGCCCGGCGCCACCGGCGACCGACCGCCCGGCGCGTACCTCTAGCACCGAACGATGACCGCAGCTCCCACGCCGCCCAAGCCCGGTTGGACTCCGCACGCGTGGCGCGCGCGCCCGAGTGCACAGCAGCCCGAGTGGCCCGACTGGGGCGAGCTCGACGCGGTGCTGGCCGAGCTCGCCCGGCTCCCGCCCCTCGTGTTCGCGGGCGAGGCCCGCACGCTCACAGAGTCGCTCGCGCTGGCCGCCGATGGCAGGGCCTTCCTCCTCCAGGCAGGTGACTGCGCCGAGTCGTTTGGCGCCTTCTCGGCCAACGCCATCCGCGACAAGCTGAAGATCATCCTGCAGATGTCGGTCGTGCTCACCTACGGCGCCGGCGTGCCCACGATCAAAGTCGGGCGCATCGCGGGGCAGTTCGCCAAGCCGCGCTCATCGCCCATCGAGACACGCGACGGCGTCACGCTGCCTTCCTTCCGTGGCGACATGGTCAACGACATCGCCTTCGAGGCCGAGGCCCGCCGCCCCGACCCCCAACGACTGCTGCGCGGCTACCACCAGGCCGCAGCCACCCTGAATCTGTGGCGCGCGTTCACCAAGGGTGGGTTCGCCGACCTCTCTCGCGTGCACGCCTGGAACCAGGAGTTCGTCACGGCCAGCCCCGAGGGGCGCCGCTACGAGGATCTGGCCAACGAGATCGAGCGCGCACTGCGCTTCATGTCGGCCTGCGGGATCGACCTCGACGCCGAGCTCCAGCTGCACCAGGTTGACGCGTACACGTCGCACGAAGCGCTGCTCCTCGGCTACGAGGAGGCACTGACCCGCCAGGACAGCCTCACCGGCGACTGGTACGACTGCTCGGCACACCTCCTCTGGATCGGTGACCGCACGCGCCAGCTCGACGGCGCCCACGTCGAGTTCCTCTCCGGGGTGAAGAACCCGATCGGTGTGAAGCTCGGCCCCACGAGCGATCCCGACGAAGTGGCGGCGCTGTGCGAGCGCCTCGACCCCGATCGCAGACCCGGACGGCTCGCGCTGATCACACGCATGGGCAAGGACCTCGTCGCCGACCGGCTGCCGCCGCTGCTGACCAAGGTGTCGGAGGCCGGACACCCCGTCGTGTGGGCGTGCGACCCTATGCACGGCAACACCTTCTCGCACGCGAGCGGTCACAAGACCCGCCACTTCGACGACGTCATGGCTGAGCTACGCGACTTCTTCGCAGCCTGCGCAGACATCGGCGTCCGGCCGGGGGGCATGCACATCGAGCTCACCGGTGAAGACGTCACCGAGTGCCTCGGCGGCACGGAAGCCGTGCTCGACGCCGATCTCGAACAGCGCTACCAGACGATGTGCGATCCGCGACTCAACGCCCGCCAGTCGCTTGACCTCGCCTTCCAGGCGGCGGAGCTCCTGCGCTCGTAGCCGCGCGGGGCAAGGTCATCCGTCCGCGCGCTCCGGCGCGGCGCTCGGCGCGAACCCGATGTCCGTGGCGTGCTCTACGACGAACTCGCCGACCTGCTCCTCGACGTCCTCGTGGCGGGCGAACGCCGGCAGCAATACAAACGCACCGACCGCGCCGACGAGCGCTGCACCGGCGGCGGCGACCAGGCCGGCGTGCAGCCCGACGACGAACGCCGCCTTCGCGACCGACGCGAGCTGTTCGCCGAGTGGCGAAGGCGCGGTCGCGGCCACCCCCAACGCGGCGCCCAGGGCGTCCTCCGCGACGGCCCTCACCTGCGCGGGCGCCGCCGCCCCGGGACCGGCGAAGAAGTCCGCGAGCCTCGGACCCTAGATCGACGACATCACCGAGCCGATCACCGCCACCCCGAGCGCCCCGCCGACCTGGCGCGTCATGTCGTTCACCGCCGAGCCCGCGCCGGCCTTGGCGAGGGGGGGCGATCCAATGATCGCCTCGGTCGCCGGGGCCATCACGAGGCCCTGGCCCAGCGCCATGAGGGCGAGCCGCCTAGACGCGAGGATCACGGGGTCGGTCCAGCCGTTCTGAGAACCCTCGATGATCCCGTAGAGCAGCGCGGTCAACCCCACGATCGAGAGGACGGCGCCGATCGGGTCGAGCTTCGGCGCGCCCCGGCGCCCGAACCGGTCACCGAGGCTGCCGGCGGTGAGCAGCAGCCCGGCGAAGACGAGCGTGTACGCATCGACCATCCACTGCAGCTGGGCGGCGGTGGGCTCGAGCTGACGCGAGATCGTCGGGATCGGAACGTCGAGGATCGTGTTGTCGAGCACGATCACGAGGAGGCTGAAGCACAGCGCTCCGACGATGGCCCAGCGCAGCTGATTCGCGTGCTCCTGGACTCACTCCGAGAGGGTTATCGTCGCTCCAACGTACGGCCGAAGGCGCGACATCAGGACGCGCCGCGGATGGCTGCGAGCGCGGCGTCGCGGGCCGCGTCGCTCGCCGGCGCGAGCGGCAACCGCACGTCGGGGGTCGGGATGCGGCCCTGCGCGTGGAGAACGGCCTTGAAGACCGCGGGGTTGGGTTCGGCGAAGCAGGCCTGCACGACGGGGAGCAACGCCTCGGCGTGCGCGCGGCCGTCGTCGACCTTGCCCGCGAGCCCGCACTCGATCATCGCCACGAAGCGCTCGGTGCACACGTGCGCCGACGCGCAGATCGCTCCCGCCCCGCCCATCAAAACGAGCGGGAACAGGAACGGGTCCTCGCCGCCGAGCACTGCGAAGCCCTGGGGAGCACCCGCGAGGAGCTGGAGGGTGTCGACGTCGAGCCCGGTCGACGCCTGCTTGATGCCCGCGATGTTGGGATGGGCCGCAGCCTCGATGACCCCGGCTGCGCTGAGGTGTCGACCGGTGCGCAACGCGATGTTGTAGAGCACGAGCGGCACCGGTGCCGCGTCGGCGACGGCCCGGAAGTGCGCCACGATCCCGGCCTCCGACGGACGCACGTAGTACGGCACCACGATGAGGACTCCCGAGAGCGCCGGCGTGCCTGCGAGGGCCTCCACCGCCGCGATCGTGGTCGCCGTGCTGTTGGTGCCGGCGCCCACGATCATCTGGGCGTCGCGCTCGACACACACCGCCGAACAGGCGGTGACGACCGCCTGCTTCTCCTCCGCACTCAACGCGCTCGCCTCACCGGTGGTCCCGAGCGGCACGATGCCAGTGGCACCGGCGTCGAGGTACTCGTGGCAGAGGCCGGTGACGGCGTCGAGCGCGACCGCGCCGTCGGCCGTGAAGGGGGTGACGAGGGGCAGGTACACGCCCCGGAGCTGCAGGTCGCTCGCCATGAGACCCAGAGTACCGGCAGGCCTTCGGTAGTGTCGCTTCGATGTCCGACGGCATGACGCTTGTGCTGGTGCTCGTCGCGGGCTTCTTCACCGGGGTGCTCTCCGGCATGTTCGGGGTCGGTGGAGCCATCGTCTCGACCCCCGCCATCCGCGCCCTCGGCGCACCGCCGCTCGTCGCTGTCGGCAGCACGCTGCCCTCCATCGTCCCGTCGTCGATCAGCGGCGCGCTGCGCTATCACCGCGACGGCTACGTCGACTGGCGGGTGGTCGCCTGGACCGGGTGCACGGGGGGCACGTTCGCGGTGCTCGGTGCGCTCGCGGCAACCGAGGTCCCGGGCGACGGGCACCTCCTGATGATCCTCACGGCCGGTCTCGTGGGCTTCACCGCGTTCCGGATGACGCGCTCGCCCTCGCGGCCCGACCCGGCCGACGCGGAGGAGCTCCCGCCCTCCCTCGACCCGGACCTCGCCGGCATCCCCACCCCGGTCGGACGGGCCCACACCGAGTGGTGGCGCCTCGCGCTCATCGGGCTCGGCGCGGGGCTTCTGAGCGGCCTGCTCGGCATCGGCGGCGGCCTGCTCATGGTGCCGGCGTTCACGGCGTGGGTGAACCTCGACATCAAGGCGGCAATCGGCACCTCGCTCGCGTGTGTTGGGATCCTCGCGATCCCCGGGATGATCACCCATCAGCTGCAGGGCAACATCGACTGGTTCTACGCGCTGCCGCTCAGCATCGCGGTCATCCCCGGCGCGCGCCTCGGCGCGCATCTCGCGATTCGGGCGTCGGACCGCGGTCTGCGTCTCACCGTCGCGACGATCCTCGGCGGCATCGCCGTCCTCTACGCCGTCGGCGAGGTCGTCGCCCTCATCACCTGACCTCTCCTCCCGGAACTGTCGCGGCTATCTCGTGCCCCAGCGTGAGATACACGCGACAGTTTTAGGCGGATGTGAGCTGACGGGCCCGGGTGAACACCTCGTCGAGCATCGCCTCGGTGAGCCGCCCGGTGAACGTGTTCTGCTGGCTCGGGTGGAAGCAGCAAAGGATCGTCGTTCGCGGTGTGCTCACCTCCGCCCCGTGACCGAACGCCGGACGTCTCCGTGGGAGCTCGACGCCACCGTCACCCAGCACCTTCCACACCGCCTGGTACGCGAACGCGCCCAGCGCCACGATGACCCGCGCCCGATCCAGGAGCGCGACCTCGCGCGCGAGGAACGGCAGGCACCGGTCGCGCTCGTCGCGCGTCGGCTTGTTCGCCGGAGGCGCGCAGCGCACCGCGGCCGCGACGTAGGCGCCTTGCAGCATCAGGCCGTCGTCGAGCTCGGTCGACCGAGGCTGGTTCGCGAATCCGGTCCGGTACAGCGACGCGAACAGCCAATCCCCCGAGCGATCGCCGGTGAACACGCGTCCGGTCCGGTTCCCGCCGTGGGCCGCAGGCGCGAGCCCGGCAACGAGCACCACCGCCTCGGGATCCCCGAATCCGGGCACCGGCCGTCCCCAGTACCGCTGGTCGCGGAACGCCGCTCGCTTCTCTCGCGCAACCTCCTCGCGCCAGGCCACGAGGCGCGGGCAGGCGCGACAGTCGACAATCTCGGTTCTGAGCCGAGCCAGGGAGTCTCGAGGCATGCCCGCTATCTTGCACGCCGTGCGGGTGGTGCTCATCGTCAACGCCACCGCGTCGAGCTTCACCGCGCGGCGTCGGGTTGTGATCCAGCGAGCACTGAGTGCCGGACACGACCTCGAGGTGGTCGAGACCGGCCGCCGGGGGCACGCGGCGCGCATCGCCCGCGGCGCGGCCAAGCAAGGTGTCGACGTCGTCGCCGTCCTCGCAGGCGACGGCACCCTCAACGAGGCCGCGGATGGGCTCGTCGGCACCCAGACCGCGCTCGCTCCCCTGCCCGGCGGGTCCACGAACGTGTACGTCCGCACCATCGGCATCGCGAGCGACCCGGTCGACGCGACCGCGCAGCTCCTCGGCTCGCTCGAGCGACGCACGATCAAACGTATCGGGCTCGGACGCGTGAACGACCGACACTTCCTGTTCCACACGGGCGTCGGCTTCGATGCCGCCGTCGTCGAGCAGGTGGAGCGCCGCGCCGCGTTCAAGCGCTACGCGGCGCACCCGATCTTCGTGGTCGCCGCGTTCGACACCTGGCTTCGCACCTACGACCACTCGCACGGTCGCTTCACCGTCACGCTCGGAGACGGCGAGGTGATCGAGGGTGGAACGCTCGCGATCCTCTCGAAGACGAGCCCGTACACGTTCCTCGGCAACACCCCGCTCGTCGTCGCTCCGGAGGCCGACCTCAACTCGACCCTCTCGATCACCGTCGTCAAGGCACGCCACGCGCCCGCGATCCTCAGCCTCGCTGCCGCGGCGTTTCTCTCCCCCAGAGCCCTACGCCGCCACCGCGACGTCGAACACCGCACCGACGTGGTGCGCGCGACGATCACCGGCGAAGCGGAGTTCCCGTACCAGGTGGACGGCGACTACCTGGGCGACGTGACCCTCCTCGACGTGGCCTACGTCCCCGACGCGCTCAACCTCGTGATTCCCTGACGCGATCCGGTGGGAAAGCTACCCGAGGATGCCCAACGCCACGTCAGGAAGATCGGTCATGATCGTGTTGACACCGGCCGCGGCGAGTCGAGCGATGTCGTCCTCGCCGTTGACCGTCCACACGTTCACGTCGAGTCCGCGCTCGTGGGCCCGCCGCACAGCCGTGCTCGCCGCCTCGACGGCCAGCACCCCGAAGAACGGGTGGATCGCCCGATGGCCGTGCGCCGCCGCGACCTCGGCCCCTTCGAGCACCGTCGGCTCGAGGACGAACAGGTAGCCGGTGGCGAGATCGGGGTCGAGGGCGTGGACCCGGTCGATCGTCGGCAGGTGAAACGACGAGACCAGCACGGTCGCGTACAGGCCGCCCGCCCGGACCAGCTCGACGACGGCCGCGGCCACGCGCTCCTCGGGATCGAAGTCCGCGTCAGCGGGCGAGTTCTTGATCTCGACGTTGACGAGCATCCCGGTGCAGGCCTCGAAGACCTCCTCGAGGGTCGGCACGAACGGGAGCGCGACGCGGATCTCGGCGAGCGAGTGCTCGGCGAGGACTCCCAAGCCCTCTGCGGCCGCGTCGTGATGCACGACGAGCGCCCCGTCGCTGGTGGCGCGCACATCGAGCTCGACGCCGTCGGCGCCCAGCTCGCGCGCCGCGACGAAGGCCTCGAGCGTGTTCTCGCGCGCCAGCCGCGGTGCCCCACGATGCCCGAGGACGAGAGGGCGTCCAACCGGGTGGACGAAGGCGGACGGCGACATGACGGCAGCGTAGGCGCCCGCCGTCCGATGCAGAAGGGCAGGTCAGAGCCCTTGCAACCGGTTCTACCTCGACCGTAGGGTGGTCATCACGCCCCGAGGCGCCCGGCGCCCGGGGACGCTTGTGAGCGTGCGCACGAGCTTCTCCCGAGCCGCACGAAAGAGACCGAAAGGCAGTCGAGCGTGGCGCTCACCTGGATCCGGACCCACGATTGGGACGCCGACGAGTGGCGCGCCCGCTCCCTGTGTCGCGACTCCAACGCGGAGCTCTTCTTCCCCATCGGCGCCACCGGGCTCGCGCTCGACCAGATCGAGGCAGCGAAGGAGATCTGTGCGGTTTGCCCGGTGAACCCGGAGTGCCTGGAGTTCGCGCTGGCAACCAACCAGGAGGCTGGGGTCTGGGGCGGAACGACCGAGGAGGAGCGCCGCAAGCTCCGCAAGGGCTGGCTCGCCAGGCAACGAGCTTCGTAGCCGAAGGCGAGGATCAGCTCGGGGGTTCGACCACCTGGGTGGCGGCCGTCTCGGCCAGCGGGATCCCGAGGTGCACGTGGGTTCCCCGGCCGGTGCCGGTGATGTCGATCGTACCGCCCAGCTCACCGGTCACGAGGGCCTGCACGATCGAGAGCCCGAGGCTCGACGTCTCCCCGAGCACGAAGTTCTCGGGGAGCCCTGCGCCGTCGTCGACCACGTCCACGAGCAGCTCGCCCGACCGGCGGCAGAGGCGCACCTGCACCGTCCCGTGCACATCGCCCCCGTCAGGGTAGGCATGGTCCACTGCGTTCTGCATGAGCTCGTTCAGCACGACAGCCAGCGACGTCGCGACCTCCCCGGGTACCTCGCCGGCGTCGCCCTCGACCTCGAAGTGAAGCCCGCCCTCCTCGGTCGCGACGGTCTCTTCGACGATCCGTACGAGCGGCTTCACCACCGAGCTGAAGTCGACCGCCTCTCGCGCCTCGCGTGAGAGCGTCTCGTGGACGATCGCGATCGAGCGGATCCGTCGTTCCGACTCCGCGATCGCCTGGCGCGCTTCGGGCGAGTCGAGCCGACGCCCTTGCAGGCGCAGCAGCGACGCGATCGTCTGGAGGTTGTTCTTCACCCGGTGGTGGACCTCGCGGATCGTCGCGTCCTTCGACATGAGCATCCGGTCGCGCCGCCGGAGGTCCGTGACATCGCGCAACAGGACGAGAGCGCCGGCCGGGCGCCGATCCTCGAGCAGCGGGATCACTCGCACGAGAACCGAAGCGTCCTCTCGCTCGATCTCCTCGATCACCGGGATGCGACCGCGCACCGCCGCGTCGACCGCGCTCTCGTCGAACCCGATCTCGGCGAGGCCCACGCCCGAGGTGTACGCGTGGATGCCCATGCGGTGCAGCGAGCTCACCGCATTGGGGCTCGCGTACCGGATGCGGGAGTCGCGGTCGAGCAACACCACCCCGTCGCCGACGCGGGGCGCGCCCTCGAGCTCGACCTCTTCCCGGGCAAACGGGAACGTCCCCTCCACCACCATGTGCGCGAGCCCGTCGAAGCTCTCCAGATAGAAGCGCTCGAGCTCTCCGGGTCGGCGGACCGAGGTGATCGGCGCCTCGCGGGTGAGCAGCGCGACGATCCGGCCACGATGCCGAACGGGAATGCAGTGGAGTCGTACGCGGTCCTTGCTCCCGAGCACTGGGGCCTCGCCCTCGGTGAGCTCGGCCCGCTTCCAGGCCCGGGTGACGAGCGGTCGCTCCACCTCCGTGACCACCTGGCCCACGAGGTCTGTGACGTAGATCGTCTGGCCGGTCGTGGGCCGGACCTGGGCCAGCACCACGAAGCGGCCGCCCTCCTCGTTGGCGATCGGCGCGAGGAGCAGGAGATCCGAGAACGAGAGGTCGGCGAGGAGTCGCCACGACAGCGCCAGGCGCTGGAGGTGCCACAGCGCGTCGCCCCGGACCTCGGTGTGGAGCAGCGCAAGCTCTTCGAGCGTCGCCATCGGGCCAGGCTAGGCCGGGAACAGGAACGCGGCGACGCGAGCGAGCCCCTCGACATCGGCGATGTCGGACGTGAACGCCGGCACGTCGACCACGACCTCGGAACCGCCCACCAGCTCGGAGCGCAGCTCGGACTCGCGCCTCGCAACGACCGAGAAGTTCCGGAACGACTCGCCCATCGTGACGAGCACGCGCGCGTCGCGATTTGGGTCGGCCAGCGCGTCGACCCCCATGGCCGCGAGCGCGCCGCCCAGGTCAGCTGCCCGGGTGCAAAGCGTCGTTGCCGCCTGATCACCCTCAACCGAGAGCAGGTACGGGGGTAGCACCTTGTTGAGCACCAGCGCACCGAGGTGAAATCGACGCTTCACGAGCTCCTCGCAGAACAGCTCTCCTTCGCGCAGCGGGGATTCCTCGAGTGTGGTCACGACCGCGAACGTCGTGCGCTTGTCGTGAAGCAGCCGCTCGACCGCCCGGGCGCGCTCGACAAAGCCGTCGTACATTGCCTGGAAGTTGAGAAAGAACTCGGCGATGTCCTGGAGGAATTGGCTGCCGAGCAATCGATCGGCCATCTGGTAGAAGGGCCTGCTCGCCATGTTGAGCACCCGCGCGCCGCGCCTACCACCCATGCGGTAGGGCATGGTGAGCCAGCGCAGCAACCGCCCACTGAAGAAGTCGGCCATGCGCGACGGCGCGTCGAAGAAGTCGAGCGCGTTGCGCGTGGGCGGGGTGTCGATGACGATGAGGTCGTACCGCCCGGTCTCGTGGATCTCGAAGAGGCGCTCCATCGCGATGTAGTCGTGGCTCTGGACGAAGCGGGCCGTGAGGTTGTGATATAGGCGGTTGTCGAGGATGCGGTACGCCGTCTCCTCGTCGGGGGCGTGACGCATCACCAGCGCGTCCCAGCTCTGCTTGGTGTCGAGCATCGCGGCGTAGCACTCCCCGCGCGGCTCGAGTCCGGCGGCCAGGAAGGCCTCCGGTGGCACGCGGCGCTCCACGTTGCCGATGCCCTCCAACCCGAGCGCGTCCGCCAGTCGGCGCGCCGGGTCGATGGTGAGCACCAGCACCTTGCCCCCGAGGCGCGCCGTGGCACCCAGCGCCGCGGCGGCCGCGACCGAGGTCTTGCCCACCCCGCCCGACCCACAGAAGACCACGATCTCCTTGGCCGCGAACAGCGATTCGAGACCGGTCACAGACCCAGCTCCTCGCCCAACGCCTCGGCGACCATGCGCGTCTCACGCAGGCCGTGCGAGCGTGAGAACAGGTATGGCACGTAGAGCATCGGCAGATCGACCGACTCGCGTAGCCAGCTGAGGTGCACGGCGCGGGTCCGGCGCAGCGAGACCGCGAGCCGGGCCCCGTCGAGCACGGCACTCACCCCGGCGCCGGCCGCCTCGCGCAGCACCGCTTCCGGGGCCGGCTCGTGGAAAGCCTCGAAGGCCGCTTCGTCCGCGTGCGTGAACAGCTCGGGGAGGACCCGGTTCACGATCACGGCGCCGAACGGCACATCGAGCTCCTCGCGCGCCCGTTCGACGAGCTCGATGGTCTCCGCGACCGGCATCTCCTCGGGCGTCGCCACGACGTTGAGCGCCGTGACGGCAGGATCGACGAGGAGGTCGGTCATCCACTCGGTCTGGGCGCGCACGGGACCGACCGACACCATCTCCCGGATCGCATCCGGGGCACCGAGCTGCGCGATCACGTGGCCGGTGGCCGCGGCGTCGACCACGACGAGGTCCCAGTCGGCGCGGCCTTCGATCGACTCGCGGACCTCCCAACAGACCTTTCCGATCGTCAGGACCTCCTTCACGCCGGGTGCCGCGGTCGCGACGAACTCAAGGGCCTTCCCAAGCGGTCCGATACGACCCACGATCGGCACGCGCAGGTTGAGCTTCAGGTACTCCTTGAGGCTGGCCTCGGTGTCCATCGAGAGCACGAAGACCCCGGGGTGCACCTCCCGGGGGGTGAATCCGACTGCATCGGCCTCGAAGCGCTCCGCGATCGACCCCTTCGCGTCGACCTCCACCACGAGCACGCGGCGCCCGTGGTCGGCGGCGAGCAGCGCAGTCGCGGCCGCGACGGTGCTCTTTCCGACGCCTCCCTTGCCGGTGAAGAAGAGGAGGCGCCGCCCGAGGAGGTCGGGCGCGCGCATCACGACAGGATCGGGCTACCGACCGAAGCCGACTCGCCGGCCTTCGTCGTCGGCCGCCACCTCGACGTAGGCGATCTTGTCGACCGGGATGCCGATCCGACGGTCCTTGTCGTCGTGCAACCAGAGGATGGGGGCGCCGTCGGCGAGCGCCTTCTCGACGTGCGCGACGATCTGCTCGGGGGCACCGTCGAGCTCGAGGGTCAGCTCCTTGGGGGAGTAGACGACGCCGATCCTGACTTCCATGCGCGCGCTTCCTCCGGTGGTCGGGACTCGGGTGGGCATCGTAACCGGAAGCCCGGCGGCCCCGGTCACCCGGACGCGGCGCACCCCCCGACGACGTAGCGCACCGCGGCGTCGAACAGCGCGCCCCAGTTAGCAGTGAACGCCGTCGGCGACGTCGTGCCGGCCGGGAACCCGAGCCGGCAGGCCGGAGCGAGTGTCCCCCCTACCATCGGCGCCCCGGACTCGTACACGAAGAGGCCAAGGCGCCCCGCGACGGTCGCCACAGTGCTCGCACCGCTCGCGGGCACACCGAACGCGACCGTCTGGGCGGATGCATACGCGGTGACCGCACCCGTGAGGCCCGCGGCGAGCGGGTGAGCCGGGGCGGTGACGGTGACGGTCGCCGTCGAGACGCTGCCGTAGTCGACGTTCGCGGTGGAACCGGTCATCCGCATGTCGTCGTAGAGCCAGGGCTTCCACATCATCACGGGAACCGCGACGTCGCGCAGGCGCGAACCCAGGCTGGTGGAGACGGAGGCGGCGACGAGCACCGCGCTCGCCGTGGCCGCGTCGGCCGCCGTCACCGTGGAGTCGTCCGCCAACGTGACCGTGTAGCCGGCCGCGCTCAGCCGAGTACGCACCGCGATCTCACCGGAGCTCAGCGCGCTCGGGTTCGCCACCACGAAGAGGACTTCGTCGTCAGAAGGTGGGGGCTCGCCGGTCCCGCCGTAGAGCGGGTCGGCGCCCATGGCCTTGAACGCGGCGAGCGCCTGGGGCGAGGTGTCGACCCACCAGTTGCACAGGGGCCAGTCCGAGTTGTTCGAGTTGCTGTGGAAGTAGAGGATGCCCCGGAACTGCTCCCACCCCGGTTGTGCGAACAGGGCCCGCGCGTCGGCGAACCACTGGGCCTTCCGGTTCGGCTGGGCCAGGTCCTCCACCGATGCCCACTCGGGGAGCCCACCTCCTCGTCCGGATACTGAGCGGCGAACCGCCGCAACGGGTCGACGATCTGCTGGAGCGACTTCCACGCGTTGGGGCTCGAGGGCCGGCATGTGTACCAGTTGTAGCTGTCGGCCCCGATGGCATCGACCCACGAAGCACCCGGGAACCACTTGGGCGCGTACCGACGGTCCGAGGTGCTCACCCAAAAGCTGTAGTCCGTCATGATCCAGAGGAACTTCGCGTTCGTGACGCCCTGCTCCCCGAAGATCGTGACCACGCGACGCCACGCGTTCTGGAACTCCGTCGCCGTGCCGAGGCCGGTGCTGGACTCGGGCTCGTGGTGAAAAATGAAGTAGATCGGCACGCCGAAGTCCCGGATGCGCGTCGCCCAGCCGACGATCTCGTTGTAGACGGTCTGGCCCGGTTGCGCGTTGGCGACGCTGCTCCAGGACACGCTCGTGCCGTTCGTGCGGCGCGGCTTCACCGACAGGAGCTGCAGGTGGCCGGTGGAGCGGAGCCACGTGTCGAAACTGTCGGGGAAGGGGTCGTTCCACAGCTTGAACACGCGCACCGCGGCCAGGGGTCGACCGAGCTCGGCTTCGAGTGCCTGTACGGCCTGCTGCAGCGACTGCCCCGAGCGCGGCTTCACCCGGGCGCCGAACACCAACGCATCGTTCGCGTCGGCGGCCGCCGCGACCTCGGGGCCGGCCTCCGTCCCGGTCGGTGCCCACGCACTCGTCGTCACGGCCAACGCCGCGAGCCCCATCGCGACCACACCCAGGAACCGTCGAAACCCTGGAACCGTCGAATCGGTCACTCCCCCCTGCCGCCGAGCCGTGCCGGCATCGCCCTTGTCAATCCAGGCCGGTGCGGAGGATCGGGTAGGGCCACACGACCCGGCGACCGCCAGCCGAACGACCCGGAGTCAGGAGAGCCGCAGCTCCTTCCTGTAGATGCGCCGCGGGGCCACCGCCTCGATCTGGGCCGCGATCTCGGTGAACACCCGGGCCGGCTCGCCCTCGGGGTCGGCCTCGACGACGGGAAGGCCCGAATCGCCCCCTTCACGCAGCTCCGGCACGAGAGGCACCCGGCCGAACAGCGGCACGCCGAGGCGGCCGGCGAGCTCTTCACCACCGCCGGAGCCGAAGATCTCGTAGGCCTTGCCGTCGTCACCGCGAAAGTAGCTCATGTTCTCGACGACACCGATCACGTCGAGCTCTACCTTCGCGGCCATCGCGGCGGCCCGCTGGGCGACCGCCTGTGCAGCGGGCTGGGGGGTCGTGACGATCACGACCTCGGCTCGAGGCAGGAACTGGGCCAGCGACAGCGACACGTCGCCGGTGCCCGGAGGCATGTCGACGAAGAGGTAGTCGGGCTCGCCCCAGTCGACGTCGGTGAGGAACTGCTCGAGCGCCTTGTGCAGCATCGGGCCCCGCCAGATCACCGCCTGGTCCTCGGGCACGAAGAACCCCATCGAGATGAGACGCACTCCGTGACCCGACGGCGGGACCATGATCCGGTCATCGACCACTTCGGGGGACTGGTCGACGCCCAGCATCCGCGGCATCGAGAACCCCCACACGTCGGCGTCGAGCGCGGCGACCTGCTTGCCCATCCGGGCGAAGGTGACGGCCAGGTTGGTGGTGACCGAGGACTTCCCCACCCCGCCCTTTCCCGAGGCGAGGGCGATCACCCGGGTGCTCGCGTGCTGGAACGGGTTCTCCCCTGCCATCCCGCCTCCCCCTTCGATGGTCGGCTCCGGCACCCGAGGGCGCAGCGGTTTTTCCACTACCGGCGTAGGTAGAATACCGAAGATGACCTCCCCACCCCCGCTCGACGCCTCCGAGTTCAGCGCCGCGGTGACCTCCGTCACCAACGCGTTCGGAGACCCGACGCGCCGCGAGATCTACCTCGCGATCCGCGACGCGGAAGGTGGCGCGACGGCGGCGGAGATCGCCGAGCGCTTCGAGCTACACCCGAACGTCGCTCGCCACCACCTCGAGAAGCTCGCCGCCGGAGGCTACCTGGAGGTCGACCTCGGTCGTGCCGAGGGGGCGCGCGTCGCGGGCCGACCCTCGAAGCGATATCGGGTCACCGAGCTCGACCACGCGCTGACCTTCCCGCCTCGGCGCGACGACCTGCTGGCCACGCTGCTCGCGCGTGCGCTCGAGGTGCTCCCGCCCGAGCAGGCCGCGGCGATGGGCGAGGCGGTGGGCTTCGACTACGGCCGCGCGGTCGCGGCCCGCATGGCGCCCACGGAGGGCCAGCGGTCCGTGAAGGCCGCCCTGGCCGCGGTAGCCGACGCCCTGACCGCCCACGGCTTCGCAGCCCATGCCGAAGCCACCGGCACCTCGATGACGATCATTTCCGAGCACTGCCCGTTCGGCGACGCCGCCCAGCGCTACCCGCACGTCGTGTGCGCGGTCGACCGCGGCCTGATCCGGGGATTGATGGCCGGGCTCTACGGCGAGACCCACCCACGCTTCGAAGCGAGCAGGCCCGACGGCGACGACCATTGCGTCGCGCGCGTGTGATCCGCGCCTACCTGGACCACGCCTCCTCGTCGCCACTGCGGCCCTGCGCGCGCGAGGCGATGCTGCCGTTCCTCCACGAGCACCACGCCGACCCGGGTCGCCTCCACGCGGAGGGGCGCGCCACCCGGGTAGCGATCGAGTCAGCACGCGAGCGGGTGGCCGAGATGTTCGGTGCCCGGCCTCGCGAGGTCGTGTTCACCTCGGGAGGCACCGAGGCGGTAAACGCGGCGGTGATCGGCGCGGTGCGACGCGCTCCCCACTCGGGCCGAGTGGTCACCACCGCAGTCGAACATTCGAGCGTGCTCGACGCCTGCAGGCGCGAGCCGGTCGAGACGATCGTCGTCGGCGTGGACGGCTTCGGTCGCTTCGATCCGGACGAGATCGCCGAACGGATCACCGACGACACCGCCCTGGTCAGCGTGCAGCTCGCGAACCACGAGGTGGGAACCCGCCAGCGCGCGGAGAAGGTGTGCGCCGCGGCTCGCGAGCGCGGCACCGTCGTGCACGTCGACGCGTGCGCGGCCGCGGGCTACGCGCCGGTCGACTTCGCCGGGCTCGGCGCCGACCTCTGCAGCGTCACCGCCCACACGTGGGGAGGCCCGAAGGGGATCGGGGCGCTCCTGGTCCGCCGGGGGCTGCGCGTGCCACCGCTCGTCGTCGGCGGGGCGCAGGAGCGCGCCCGCCGCGGCGGACTGGAGAACGTCCCGGCGATCGTCGGCTTCGGGGCCGCCGCTGAGCATGTGAGACCCAGGCTCGCGGACGAGGCCGCGGCGGCTCGTCGCCTCACGACGAGGGCGCTGGTGGGTCTGATGGAGGCCGTTGCGGGCCTCACGCGCTTCGGCGACCCGCAGGACGCCTTGCCCAACCTGTGCTGCTTCGGCATCGACGGCGTGGAGGCCGAGCCGATCCTGCTCGGCCTCGACCGCCGGGGGATTGCGGTGCACTCCGGCTCGTCCTGCTCGAGCGAGACGCTGGAGCCGTCACCGGTGCTCGAGGCGATGGGCGTGACCGCCGACCACTCGCTGCGGATCAGCGTGGGCTGGTCGACCGTCGACGCCGACGTCGACCGGCTCGTCGCCGAGCTCCCCGGCGTCGTCACCGGACTGCGAGCCCTGCGCGCCGCCGGAGAAAACAACGGAAACGACCCGACGATGGAGGAACGATGACCGACTGGCCCGATCTCGCGGGGCGCCTCACGGGTGCCCTCAACCTCACGAGCCCACCGCTCGCGATCACGTTCCACGACGCGGCTCCCGCCGGCGTGGAGCCATGCGAGCTGCCGACGCCGTCACCGCTCCCCGACGGCCGCACGGGGCGGGTGCCGGCCGGGTGCGTGTTCTGGGTCCACGCCGCCGAGCGCACGTTCTCGACCGTCGCAGCCGACCACGCGAACTGCAGCGTCGGGAGCATGACCCACGGCTTCAAGACGCTGGACGACGTCGCCGGCAACGCCGACGTCGCGGCGCTGCTCGAGAGCGGCTGGGTGACCCTCGAAATCGTCCCTCAGATCCCCGTCGTTGCGGATCGTCCCGCCGCAATCACCTACGGACCGCTCGCCGAGTCGGCGTTCGACCCCGATGTGGTGTTCCTGCGCGTCAACGGCAAGCAGCTCATGGTGCTCTCCGACGCGATCCCGGGACTGCGGATCGAGGGCAAGCCCCAGTGCCACATCGTCGCGATCGCGAAGGAGCGGGGCGAGGTGGCAGCCAGCGTGGGCTGTGCACTGAGCCGCGTGCGCACGGGGATGCAGGCAACCGAGATGACCTGCGCGATACCGGGCTCGCGCCTGGGCGAGGTCCTCGACGTGATCGAGCGCAATGCCCACGCCGATGCCGCGGTCGCGCGCTACGCGGCCGACGACGCACTTCGCTTCGCCTGAGAAGGTGCGTCGCGCTCGGCGCTACTTCTTGGAACCCGAGTAGTACGGGTCGGCACCGGCGGCGTGGTCGGTGACATCGATGACCTCGGTGATCTCGGGCACCCCTTCGAGGATCGCTACCTCGATGCCCTGCGAGAGCGTGACCGCGGCGAGCCCGCAGCCCTGGCAGCCTCCGCCCATCCGCAGGTAGGCCCGGGTCTCCTCGACCGCGACGAGCTGTGCGAACCCACCATGGGCGGCGATCGCCGGGTTGATCTCGTCCTCGAGGATCGCGACCACCCGCGCGACGAGCGGGTCGGAGAGGTCGAGGGCGAGGTCGGCCTCGGGCAACCGTGGGCCCTGCCGGGGCGGGTTCGGGTTCTGAAGCACCATCCCGCCGGCCGAGAGGTCGAGCGTGGAGCCGCGCACCTTCTCGGCGTCCTCCCCGGGGACGACGATGGACAGGTCGTCGCCGGGCTGAACGGAGTCGGCCTCGCCGGCTTCGTCCAGGCGCCGGAAGTACATGTCATAGGTGAACGCGTTGCCCTGGACTCCGCTCACCTCGAGCCACAGGGCCAGCGCGTCAGGCTCCGGCTCGGCGGCACGGACCTCGAGGATCTTCTCGCGGGCCGCGTCGGTGACCGTCAGCAGCGGTGTGGGGGCATCACTCATGTGCACCATGATAGGACCGATGCCCCGGGTCCTCCTCCTCGTGCCCACGGTCACCTATCGCGCACCCGACTTCGTCGCCGCGGCCCGGGCACTCGGCGTGGACCTGGTCGTCGGCACCGACGACGCGGCGGGCCTCGCTGCCGACGGGCGACTGGTCACGATCCCGCTCGCGGACCCCGACGCCGCGACCGACACGATCGAGGCGATCGATCGGAAGATCGGCGTCGATGCCGTGGTGGCCGTCGACGACGGCGGCTCGCTCGCCGCCGCGCGTGCGGGTGAGCGCCTGGGGTTCCCGCACAACCCACCCGATGCCGTGGCGGCGACGCGCGACAAGGCGGAGATGCGGCGCCGGCTGGCGCGAGCGGAGGTGCCCCAGCCGCGGTTCGCTTCGACTGGGGCCGACGTCGGGTATCCGTGCGTGGTCAAGCCGACGGGCCTGTCGGGCAGCCGCGGCGTGATCCGCTGCGACACCCCGGAGGCCGAACACGCCGCGCGCGCCCGCATCGCGGCGTTCTGGTCCGGCCCCGTGATCGTGGAGCAGTACGTGCCCGGTGTAGAAGTCGCCGTCGAGGGGCTGCTGCGCGCCGGCGACCTCGAGCTGCTCGCGACCTTCGACAAGCCCGACCCGCTCGTAGGCCCGTACTTCGAGGAGACGCTCTACGTCACGCCGTCGCGACTCCCGGTGGAACAGCTCCGGGCGGTCGAGCGCGCGACCGCGCGTGCGGCGAGCGCGCTCGGGCTCACCGAGGGGCCGGTCCACGCCGAGCTGCGGATCGACGGCGAGCGCCTCCACGTCATCGAGGTCGCGGCGCGCTCGATCGGGGGGCTGTGCGCGCGGACGTTGCGCTTCGGCGTCGGCGTCAGCCTCGAGGAGCTCGTTCTTCGCCACGCGTGCTCGATGCCCCTCGACGGCATAGCACGCGAGCAGGTTGCGGCCGGAGTGATGATGCTGCCCATCCCACGCTCGGGGACGCTCGCCGCGGTGCACGGCCGCGAACACGCGCTCGCCGTTCCCCTCGTGGAGGGACTCGAGCTCACGATCCCCGTCGGTCGCCCCGTCGTCGCGCTGCCCGAGGGCGACCGCTACCTCGGGTTCCTGTTCGCTCGCGGGCCCACGTCCGAGGTGGTCGAGACTGCCCTGCGGGAGGCCACGAGCCGCCTCGGTATCGTCGTCAAGTGAGGATCCTGCTGGTGTCGACCTACGAGCTCGGGCACCAGCCCCTCGGAGTGGCCGGTCCTGCCGGGACGCTGCAGTCCCGCGGCCACGAGGTCCGGGCGCTCGACCTGGGCGTGGACCCCTGGGACCCGGAGCTGGCCGCATGGGCCGAACGGGTCGCGATCTCCGTACCCATGCACACCGCGGCCCGCCTGGCCCGCGCCGTCGCTCCCCGGGTCGACCGCCCGGTCGCGTGCTTCGGCCTCTATGCCGCGATGTGTGCGGACGTCGCGACCGCGCTCGTCGACCGGCTGCCCGAGCGCGCGCTCGTGCGCTGGGTCGAGGACGACCCACGCGCCGAGGTCGCTCCCGCCCGACCTGCGCGCGACGGCCTCCCGCCACTCGAGCGCTACGCCCGGCTCGTCCACCGGGGCGAGGAGGTCCCGGTCGCCTACGTCGAGGCATCCACCGGTTGTGCACACCGGTGCCGGCACTGCCCGGTCCCCGTCGTCTACGACGGGCGAACTCGGATCATCGCGCCGGACGCGGTCGTGGCCGACGTCGCGGTGCAGGTCGAGGCGGGCGCGCGCCACGTCACGTTCGGCGATCCCGACTTCTTCAACGGGGTGCACCATGCCCTGCGCGTCGCCCGTGCGGTCCACTCGGCGTTTCCGGAGCTGACCTTCGACTGCACCGTCAAGGTCGAGCACGTCCTCAGGCACGAGGAGCGCTGGGCCGAGATGGCCGACCTCGGATGCCTGTTCGTGGTGAGTGCGTTCGAGAGCGTCAACGACGCGATTCTCGGGCGACTCGACAAGGGGCACACCGCGCGCGACGCGCGGCGGGCGGTCGGAGTGCTGAGTGACTCGGGCATCGCGGTCCGCCCCACCTGGCTGCCGTTCACCCCTTGGTCGACCCTCGCCGACGTCCGAGGGATCACCGACTTCGTGGCCGAGCACGGCCTGGTCGGCTACGTCGAACCGGTGCAGTACTCGATCCGTCTGCTCGTGCCGGAGGGTTCGCTGCTGCTCGGCCGGGTCGACGGCCTCGGCCCGTTCGATCCCGAACGGCTCGCCTACCCGTGGTCTTCGCCACTCGACGACCTGCAGTCGAGGGTGGCCGCACGCGTCGAGACGATGATGGATCGTCCGATCCCCGAGACGTTCGACGCCGTGCGCGACGAGCTCGGCCAGGACCCGGTGCACGCGCCGGACGCGGCAGTCCCCCGGCTGTCGGAGCCGTGGTTCTGCTGCGCCGAGCCCACCGACGCGCAGCTGCGCAGAGTCTGACGGTTCACGAGCGCTCGCTGCCCTCCGGGTGCTCTGGCGTCACGAGACCGCGACTATCGCGGTCTGCTGACGCCAAAGCGCTGGAGAGGGGAGATGCTGTGGGCACCGAGGGCGGCGGGACGTCGACGTCGAGGTGCGGGAGCACCCGGCCGAGCCAGCGCGGCAGCCACCAGTTCCCCTTGCCCATCAGCTCCATGGCCGCCGGCACGAGAAGGAGTCGCACGATCGTGGCGTCGATCGCCACCGCGGCCGCGAGCCCGACGCCGAGCATCTTGACCGTCGGCGACCCGCTGGTCACGAACACCAGGAACACCGAGATCATGACCACCGCCGCCGAGGTGATCACGCGCGCCGTCTTGGCCAGTCCGATCGCCACGGCTTCTCGGTTGTCACCGGTAGCAAGGTACTCCTCCCGCACACGCGACAGCAGGAACACCTCATAGTCCATCGAGAGGCCGAACAGGATCGCGAACATTATGAGCGGCACGAACGCGACGATCGGCACCGCCTCGTGGATCCCGAGGAGCCCCCGAGCCCAACCCCACTGGAACACCACGACGATCACGCCGTAGGCCGCGCCGATCGACAGCAGGTTCATCACCGCGGCCTTGAGCGGCACGAGCACCGATCGGAAGACGAGCATCAGGAGCAAAAACGCCGCAAGCACCACGAAGCCGATGCACCACACGAGCCGACTGCCGATCCGGTCGGTCACGTCGATGAGCTCGGCTGTCTGCCCGCCGACGTAGACATCGCCGGCGAGCACCGTGCCGGCGGTCGCCTTCGGGATCACCTCCGCGCGCAACGTCCGCACCAGATCCTTGGTCGCCTGCGCGTTCGGCGCGGCCTTCGGCACGACGATCGCGACCGCGGCGTCGAGCTCCCGGTTCGGGATCGGGCCCTCCACGCTCACGACGCCGGGCGTGGCCTTGACCGCGGCCATCAGCTTCTCGGCTGCGGCGAGCTCGGCGCCCTCCGTCGCGGGTGTGGGCTTCGGCAAGCGCATCGCCACGAGCAGCGGACCGTTCGTACCGGGGCCGAACGCGTCCGCGACCAGGTCGTAGGCACGGCGTTGCGTGAAGCTCGTCGGATCGTCGCCGTCGGTGGCGAAGCCCAGGCGAAGCCCGAGCGCCGGTGCCGCGAGCAACAGCAGCAAGGCGAGCGACCCGATCATGCACAGCCACGCGTGGCGGGCAATACCGTGGCCCCACCGGTACCAGAAGTTCCGGGCGGGATCTGGAAGCGTGGCGCGGCGCGGGACCACCCGGAGGCGTTCGATGCGCGTACTGAGCGCGCTGAGCAGCGCCGGCAGCAGCGTCAGCGCGGCGACGACCATCACGGCCACGAACAGGGCTGCCGAGAAGCCGAGCACCGAGACGTACGGGATGCGGGCGAACCACAGCCCGCCCACTGCGATGACGACGGAGCAGCCGGCAAACAGCACCGCGCTCCCCGCGGTGCCTATCGCCACGCCGATCGCCTGCTGCACGTCCATCCCCTCGTCGCGGTTCTGGCGGAAGCGGCTCACGACGAGCAGCGAGTAGTCGATGCCGACCCCGAGCCCGATCATCGTGCCGATGATCGGCGCCACGGTGCCGACGGTGAACACCGTCGCGGCGACCGTCAGCAACCCCGCTGCGACGAGCAGCCCCATTAGCGCCGTTACCACCGGGATCAGCGCGGCGACCACGGTGCCGAGCACGAACATCAGGATCACGAGCGCAACAAAAAGCCCGATGGCGTCTGCGTTCGCGCCTTGCTGCTTGCTGGCCAGCAGCGCGTCGGCGACCGGCCCGCCGTAGTCCACGCTCACGCCGGCGGATCGAGCTTGGGCCGTCGCGGTGTCGAGCTGCGCGATGCCGTCGGAGGGGAGGTCGTTCGACTGCGACGTGTACACGACCTCGATCAGAACCGTCCGGTCGTCGGTCGCGACCTGCGGCGGCTCGACCGCCTTCACCTCGTCGAGCTTGCCGAGCGCGGTGACCGTCTCGGCGACGACCGTCTCGGGGATCGCGCCCGAGGGCAAATGCAGCACGACCTGCGCGGTCGGCAGGTTTGCGGCCGGGAACCGCTGTTCGAGCAGGTCGATCGCGAGCTGCGCGTCGGTGCCGGGAATGGCGAAGACGTCGCGATAAACGCTACCCACCGAAGCGCTGGCGACACCGAGCCCGAAGAAGGCTACGAGCCACGCCGCGATGACCCACCACCGCCGGCGCGCCGCGGCGCGCCCGAGCCGTTCGAGGCCGCGCGGCCGCGGCTCGGTCATTGGCGCTGCTGCGCCGCGAGCAGGTTGAGCGCTGAACCCGCCTTGAACCACTCGATGTGCTCCTCCGACATGGTATGCAGGGTCTCGATCACGCTACAAGAGTCATCCGCGTGGTACAGCACCACCTTGACCGGTCGTCCGGGAGCCAGGTCGCCGAGGCCCACAATGTCGACCGTGTCGTCCACCAGCACCCGCTCGTAGGCGTCCGGGTTGGCGAACGTGAGGGCCAGGACCCCCTGCTTTTTCAGGTTGGCCTCGTGGATCCGGGCGAAGGACCGCACGATCACCGCGCGGCCCCCCATGTAACGAGGCTCCATCGCGGCATGCTCCCGCGAAGAGCCCTCGCCGTAGTTCTCGTCACCCACCGCGACCCACGAGATGCCCGCCTCCTTGTATGCCCCGGCGAGCTCGGGTAGGGGCTTGACGGAGCGGTCCCGTACGTCGATGCCGGTGCCCGCCTCGTCGAGCGAGAACGCGTTGTTCGCCCCGATGAAGAGGTTTCCCGAGATGTTGGTGAGGTGGCCGCGGTAGCGAAGCCAGGGCCCCGCGGGTGAGATGTGGTCCGTCGTGCACTTGCCCGTGGCCTTGAGCAGCACCCGCAGCCCGAGGAAGTCGTTGCCGTCCCAGGCCGGGAACGGCGTGAGCAGCTCGAGGCGCTCCGAGCCCGGCTTCACGACGATCTCGACGCTCGCAGGATCCTCGGCCGGTGCCACGAACCCGGACTCGCCCGGATCGAAGCCCTGGGCCGGCAGCTCGTCGGCCTCCGGCGGCTCGAGCCGGACCTCGGTACCGTCGGGACTTGTGATCGGCTCGTGCACGAAGTCGACGTCGAGGCGGCCCGTGAGTGCCATCGCGGTCACGGTCTCGGGCGAGCCGATGAACGAGAGCGTCGACGGGTTGCCGTCGTTGCGGGCCGGGAAGTTCCGGTTGAACGAAGAGACGATCGTGTTCGCCTCGCCCTGGGCAACGTCGTCACGCTGCCACTGCCCGATGCAGGGACCGCACGCGTTCGCGAGGACGGTCGCACCGATGGCCTCGAGGTCGGCGAGAAGGCCGTCGCGCTCGATAGTAGCGCGGACCTGCTCGCTGCCCGGGGTGATGAGCAACGGGGTCTGCACCCGCAGGCCGTGCGCCGCGGCCTGACGCGCGACGTGCGCTGCACGGCCGATGTCCTGGTAGCTCGAGTTCGTGCAGCTGCCGACGAGCGCCGCTGAGATGCGCGCCGGGTACCCCTCGATCTTCACTGCCTCGCGCACGTCGGAGATCGGCCGATCGAGGTCGGGCGTGTGCGGCCCGACGAGGTGCGGCTCGAGCGCGGACAGGTCCACGTCGACGACGCGGTCGTAGTAGCGCTCGGGGTCGTCGTCGATCTCGGGATCGTTGCGCAGGTACTCGGCGTACTCGTCGGCGAGACTGGCGAGCGCCTCACGGCCGGTCGCCCTCAGGTACGCGGCCATCCGGTCGTCGTAGGGGAACAGCGAGCAGGTCGCGCCAATCTCCGCGCCCATGTTGCAGACCGTCGCCTTGCCGGTCGCAGCGATCGATGCGGCGCCGGGGCCGGAGTACTCGACGATCGCGCCGGTGCCGCCCTTCACGGTCAGGATGCCGGCCACCTTGAGGATGACGTCCTTGGCCGAGGCCCAGCCCGAGAGCTCGCCGGTGAGGCGGACACCCACCAGCTTGGGCACCCGGGTATTGAACGGCCATCCAGCCATCACGTCGACCGCGTCGGCGCCGCCGACACCCACCGCTACCATCCCGAGGCCGCCGGCGTTCGGGGTGTGGCTGTCGGTACCGACCATCATCCCGCCCGGGAACGCGTAGTTCTCGAGCACGACCTGGTGGATGATCCCGGACCCTGGCTTCCAGAAGCCGATGCCGTACTTCGCGCTCACCGTCCGAAGGAATTCGTAGACCTCCGAGTTCACGTCGAGCGCGTTGGCGAGGTCGGCCTGCGCGCCGACGCGGGCCTGAATGAGGTGGTCGCAGTGCACCGTCGACGGTACCGCGACCCGCGGCAAGCCGGCGAGGGTGAACTGCAGCAGCGCCATCTGCGCGGTCGCGTCTTGCATCGCGACGCGGTCGGGGCGGTAGTCGCCGTAGTCGACCCCACGCTCGAGACCGAGGGTCTCGACGTCGTCCGCATGCCCGAACAGCACCTTCTCCCCGAAGGTCAGCGGACGTCCGAGCCGTCGACGCGCGACGGCCACGTTGGCCGCGAGACGTTCGTAGGCGGCGCGCACGAGATCGGGCGGGGTGTTGGGTCCGACGGTCTCGGCCATGGCTGCTTCTCCGTGGGTGAGGGGATCAGTGGATCGGGAACTCGAACTCGAGGGCGGTGAGATGGCCGGGATACCGGTGCTCCGCAACGATGACCGCGTCGCCGCGGCGATCGTAGGTGACCCTCCGACAGGCCAGCAGCGCCGTGCCGGAACGAACGCCGAGTGAACGCGCGTCGTCGCGCGCTGCCGTCACCGCGGTGATCGTCTGCACCACGCGACCGGGCTCGACGCCGTGCAGCGGGAGCAGGTCGAAGAAGGTGGTGCGCTCGACGTCGGCCCGACTCAGGTGTCGGCCCAGCTCGGCGGGCGCCCACACGGTGACGAGCGCGAACGGCTCACCGCCGGCGAGGTTCAGTCGCCGCACGCGCAGCACCTCGCCGTCGGCCGGCAGGCCGAGGATCTTCGCGACGTCGGACGGGGCCGGCTCGAACGCGAACTCGAGCACCCGGCGCGCCGCGGTCGTGCCCGCGGCCTCGAGCGCGGCCTCGAGCGTGGTGACCCGACCGAGCGCCTGACGCACAGGGTCGACGGCGACGAACCAGCCCGCGCCGCGCCGGGCGGTGACGAGGCCCTCGTCGCGCAGCAGTTCCAGGGCCCGCCGTACCGTGGCGCGGCTGACCCCGAATTCCCTGCCCAGCTCGGCCTCGCTCGGTAGCGCGCCCGCACGCCCGAAGCACCCGGCCACGAGCCGGTCCCTGAGCGCGTCGGCGAGGTCCAGGTAGCGCACGACTTGTATGTTATTTGTCTGGCTGACTACCAGTCAAGACTAGCGCCCGTCCGACGCACCGCTGGACCGTCCTACCGGTCGCGCTCCTCCACGACCACCGACCGCATCACGTCGCCGACCTGCACGGCCTGCGCGACGTCGATGCCCTCGACCACGAAGCCGAAGAGGTTGTAGTCCTTGGGGAGCCTGCGGGTGCAGTCGTCGATGGTGACGAAGAACTGCGAGCCGTTCGTGTTCGGACCCGCGTTCGCCATCGCGACCGCGCCCAGCACGTACTCGCCCTTCACCTCCTCGTCCCGGAACTGATAGCCCGGTCCACCGCGCCCGCTGCCCTCGGGGCAGCCGCCCTGGATCACGAAGTCGGGTACGACCCGGTGGAACGTGAGCCCTTCGTAGTAGCCCTGGCGCGCGAGGCCCACGAAGTTGTTCACGGTGTTCGCGGCAAGCTGCGGGTCGAGGTCCATGACGATCGCGCCGCGGTCGGTGGTGATCGTCGTGCGGTAGATCTTCGATCCGTCGATCTGGTAGTCGGGCTGTGCGGGCACAGGGGGCTCCTAGCGAGGGGAGGTGGTCGACGTGGTGGTCGAGGCTGCGGAGACCGCCTCCGCGAGGAGGTTCCGCACCTGGTCGGCCATCGGACCGTCGGGGGACACCACAAGGTACTGCTGGAGCTCGGCGACCGCAGCAGCGGGGTTCGCCTGGTCCCGGAGCAGGATGAGCCCCCGGAAGAAGCGCGCGTCCGGATACTGCGGATCGACCTCGAGTGCCTTGTCGACGAGCAGGAGCCCCTCGTCCGGGAAGCCCTGGAGGCGGATCACCCAGCCGCTGTACGCGAACGGCTCGGGGGCGGAGGGGTCGAGCGTCGCTGCGGTCTGGTAGGCCTCGAGCGCGCCCGCGAAGTCCTGTCGGCCAAGGCGAAAGCGCGCCAGCGCCAGCTGCGCGTCGACGTCCTCGGGCCTCGCCTCGGCGGCTGCGACCAGCGTCCGCTCCCGGCTCGCGGCGGAGACGGCAGCCACGTCCGGGTCCCGGCCGGTCGGGTTCCCACCCGGCACCCGCGCGCCGAGCGCGAACGCGAGCGCGATTGCCGAGCCCGCGGCGAAGGCCACGAGCCCCCCCACCACGAGCACACGCCGGCCCGGTGACTGCCGCCTCGGCGCGACCTCGGCGGTCGCCGGGTCCTCGGTGAGGCCGCCATCGCCGTCGGGAACGCGCCGCCACCGACGGACGGCGAGCCCCACTCCCCCGGCCGAGAGCACCAGCGCTCCGACCGGCAACGCCCACACCAGCAGCGCGATGCCATCGCTCGCCGGCTTGAGCAGAATGGCGTCGCCGTACCGCTCCATGTACACGCCGCGGATCTCGGCGTCGCTCTGACCGTCACGCACCCGCGCCTCGAGGTCGCGGCGCTGGGCCCGGGCGGCGGTCGTCGACGACTCCGCGACCGAGAGCCCCTCGCAGTCCACGCAGCGGAGCTCGCTCGCCAGCCGTTGCGTGCGCGCCTTCACGCTCTCGGACCCGCCCCGCGGCCACAGCGCGAACACGAATGCTCCCGCCACGATGACGCCGAGCAGCACCCACGGCGCCCAGCCCCGCCGGTCGAGCTTCACCCGACCCCCTGGGCGCGGGCCACCATCTGATCGAGGACCTTCATCGTGACCGGCCCGTAGAGCGACCCCACGATCACCCCGTCGGGTCCGATCGCGTAGGTCTCGGGCTGCCCGCGCGTCCCGAACGCGAGCGTGGCGGCCTCCGCGTCGGCGTCCTGGCGAGCGGCCCATCCCATCTCGTCTTCGCGTGCCGCGCGGCGGATGGCGCCGACCGTGTCGTCGCGGGGGATGCCCACCAGCACGACGTCGGGATCGTCGGCGTGGCGCGCGTACCACTGCTGGAGGACGGGCAGCTCCTCGCGGCACGGGATGCACCACGAGTTCCAGAAGTTGACGAGCACGGTCTTCCCCACGAGCGATTCGCTCGAGACCTCGGTGCCGTCGAGGAGTGTCACCCGCCACTCGGGGGCAGGCTTGCCCAGCAACGCGCTGACCTCCGCGTCGGCGCGCGGATCGCTGCCGACGTTGAGCGCGAGCACCACGCCCAGCACCGCTGCACCCGCCGCGGCGACGAGTGCGATCCAGCGGAAGGGATACTTCACGCCGGCTCCTCCTGGAACGATCGGCTCCGGCGCTCGTCGGCGCGTCCCCCGTCGACCGTGAGCGCCTTCGCCTCCTCCTCGACCCGCGCCGGCCGGCGGCGGACGGAAGGCGTGAGCGCGACCAGCGTACCGAGTGCCATCACCGACCCACCGAGCCAGATCCACAGCGTCATCGGCTGCACCGAGACGTTCACCGTGACTCGCCCGCGCGCGTTCGGCGACGACACCAACGTGAGATACAGGTCCTCGACGAGCCCGGTCCGCACCGACGGGGTGCCGATCCCCTGCGTGCTGTTCGGGAACGTCGAGACCGCGGGCGCGTACGTGCCGAGGGACCGACCACCCCTGCGGACCGCGAGGTCCGCCGCGACCGTCGTCTTCTGTGCCGAACGACTCGTGCGCGTCCCGGTGAACGTGAGCGTGTAGCCCCCCACCGTGGCCGACTCGCCCCGGCGCAGCCGCACCTCGCGCTTGGTCCCGAACGACCCCGCCGCGGCGAGCGCGAGAGCGATCATGACCACCCCGACGTGCACGACCAGCCCACCGTAGCGACGCGGGTTCCCCAGGACGGTCCGGCCGAGCGCCTGCGCCCGACCCACCGCGTCGGCCCGTCGGCGGGTCGCAACCGCGTGACCGACCTCGCGCACGATGCCCGCCACCGCGAACGCACCGAGACCGAACGCCAGCGCGGTCACCAGGTCGCGGGTAAGCAGCAGCAACGTCGCCACCATCGCGAACACCCCGAGGTATGCGGGGACGAGCAGGCGTCGGCGCAGCACCTCGCCGGTGGTTCCTTGCCACGGCAGCGCAGGCGCGACCGCCATGAGGAACAGGAGCGCGAGCCCGAGCGGCGTGGTCATCCGGTCGAAGTACGGCTCGCCGACCGAGAGGCGCGAACCCGACAGCGCCTCGGCAACCAGCGGGAACACGGTACCGAGGAGCACCACGAACGCCAGCCCGGTGAACAGGAGGTTGTTCGCGAGGAACGCCGCCTCACCCGAGACGACCGCGTCGATCCGCCCCGACGAGTGGAGCTGGTCGGCCCGCCACGCGATGAGGCCCAGGCCGACGGCCGCGACAAGTGCGAGGTATCCGAGAAGCCACGGCCCGATGTCGGACTCCGTGAACGCGTGCACGGAGTTGACGACCCCCGAACGCGTGAGGAAGGTGCCCAGGATCGTGAGACAGAACGTCGCGATCACGAGCGAGAGGTTCCAGACCCGCAGCATCCCCCGGCGCTCCTGCACCATTACCGAGTGGATGAAGGCGGTGGCGGTGAGCCAGGGCAGCAGCGAAGCGTTCTCCACGGGATCCCAGGCCCAGTAGCCGCCCCAGCCGAGCACCTCGTAGCTCCACCACGCGCCGAGCACGATGCCGGCGGTCAGGAAGCCCCACGCGACGAGCGTCGTGCGACGGGTGTCAGCCAGCCAACCCTCGCTGAACCGGCCGGTGACGAGCGCCGCGATGGCGAATGAGAACGGGACCGTCATGCCGACGTAGCCGAGGTAGAGCATCGGAGGGTGCAACGCCATGAGCGGGTGGTTCTGCAGCAGCGGGTTGGGTCCCCGGCCGTCGACTGGCGTGTCCCCGTTCACGAGCTCGAACGGGTTGGCAGCGAACGCCATGAAGCAGAAGAAGAACAACGCGACCGACAACGCCACGAGCAGTGCCCAACCCACCATCGGGTCCGAGACGCGGTCGCGGTACCGGTACGCCATGAACGCTAGGTAGCCACCGAGAATCAGCGCCCAGAGGAGGATCGAGCCCTCCAGTGCAGCCCACAAGCCCGTGACCGTGAACAGCCACGGCGTAGACCGCGCGTTGTTCTCCGCGACGTAGCGGATCGTGAAGTCGTGCGACAGCAGCGCCCACTCCATCGCCACGACCGCAACGACCGCGGCGGCGGACACCAAGTACACGCAGCGACGTCCGCTCTGCAGCAACGCGACGTCCTTGCGTCTCAGTCCGAGAGCGAGCAGCCACATCCCGACCGCCGTGGCGCCGATGCCGAGCGCGATCCCGAGGACGCCGAGCTGGGCCTTCACCCGCCCTGCCCGCCGGCGTCGACCTTCGGCGGCGTGTACTCCTCACCGTGCTTGATCATGATTCGGTCGGAGGCGAAGGCCTCGTCCCGACCCCAGCGACCCTCGCAGACGACCGGCGCCCCGTCCTCGAAGAGCGCCGGGGTGTCACCGCTATGGCGGACGGTCACGGTCTTCTTGCCGTCGGTCAGCTCGAAGGTGACCACGTCATCGGTGCGGCGCCGCGACCCCGGCACGACCGCTCCCATGAGCTTGAACCGGCCGTCGTCCTGGGACGTCACCGCCTCCGACACGGTCCTGAAGTACTGGACGTTGCCCGACAACGCGAACATGAGCACGGTCGCCGCTATCACCGCGCCGCCGCAGGCAAGCGCCGCTACGACGTAGCGGGTGCGGCCCCGTGGGCGAGCGGCCGGCGCGCTCACCCGTCGTCCCCGGGCGCCAGGGTGCGCTCGGCACGCCGGATCCGCGCTCGCAAGCGCGCCCAGTACCCGCCGAGCACGGCCGCCGTGAGCCCCCAGCCCCCGATCACGTAGGGCCACGCGTGGGCGTCGGCTGCCCGAGCCGCGGCGAGCAGGCCGGCGACGCTCACGGCGTCACCCCGGCCACCGCGTCACCCGTGCGCTCTCGGATCGCCTGCTCGAGCTCGCGCTCGGCCTGACCCTCCTCGAGCACCGCCAGTCGGTAGCGCCGATCGAGCAGGTACAGGTACAGCAGCGTGAACGCGATCACCGCGATCCACAGCGTCAGCGCCTGCACCCCCTCGATCTTGGCCGACAGCTCGGGGTTGAAGACGGTCGCCTTCTGATGGAGCGTCCGCCACCACTCCACCGAGAAGTGAACGATCGGTACGTCGACGAACGCGATCAGCGCGGCAATCGCGTTGCGCTTGCCCGCCGCCTCCGGCTCGCCGGGGATACGCCGCAGCGACAGGTAGCCCAGGTAGAGGAAGAAGAGCACGGCCGTGGTGACAAGGCGAGCGTCCCAGGCCCACCACACGCCCCAGATCGGCCGACCCCACAGCGCGCCGACCACGAGGGTGAGGCCCGTGAAGATCACGCCGAGCTCGGCCGAGGCGCCCGCGACGCGGTCCCAGACCATCGAGCGGGTGCGACGCCAGAGGAACAGCACGGATGCGACGGCAGTCACGAAGAACGCGAGGTACGCGAGCCACGCCGACGGGACGTGGAGATACAGGAGGCGCATCGCCTCGCCCTGGCGGTCGTCGGGTGGTGCCCCCCAGAGTCCGAGGAGCGCGAGCGCAGCCAGCGCGACCAGCGCGACGGCGCCGATGGCGTGCCGGACGCCAGGCGCAAGCAGCTGGCCCGGGGTGTCGGTCGGTTCCTCGATGTTGAGCCGGTTCAATCGTTCTCCCAGAGCGAGCCGAAGGCGAGCACGCCGATCCCCGTGTAGAGCACGCCGAAGATCCAGAGCAGCGCGACCCAGGGCCACGCGTCGCCCGGAGCTCCGGCCAAGCCGTCCTCGAAGGCCCTGGTCGCACCCAGCATCACCGGCGCGAGCACTGGCAGCACCAGCAGCGGTAGCAGCGTCTCACGCAGCCTGAGCCCGGCCGCGAGCACGCCGTAGAGGGTACCGGTGGCGGCCACGCCGACGGTCGCGGCCAGCGCGGCCAGCACCAGGACGCCCAGGCCGTGGACCTCGACGTCGTAGAGGACGACCACGCCCAGGCCGAGCACCAGCTCCAGGCCCAGCAGCTCGGTCGCGATCGCCCCGGACTTGCCGAGGAAGACCGCGGCCCCGTCGAGCCCGGCGAGCCGCAGGCCGTCACGGGCGTTGGACTGCGTCTCGACGGCGAAGGACCGGCCCACCGCGAGCAGCGCGGCCAGGAGCACCGCGATCCAGAACAGGCCGGGTGCTACGCGGGCCAGCACGCCGCGGTCGGGGTCGAGCGCGAACGCGAACAGAAGCACCACCACGATGCCGAAGGGCAGAATCTGGGCCAGGGCAACACGCGAGCGGGCCTCGATCCGCAGGTCCTTGCCCGCCACGAGCAACGCCTCCCGCCAGAGGCTCATCGACCCTGCACCTCCTGGTCTGGTCGGTTCGCCGCGCGCGCCTCTGCGGCCGTGATCGCGTGGGCGCGACCGGCCTCGATCCGGACCTCTCGCGTCGCCAGGGCCCGCGCGAGCTCCAGCTCGTGCGAGGCCATGACGACCGTCCGCCCCTCGGCCGGGGCTGCCGCGACGACCTCGTGCAGCACCGCGCGCCCCGCCTCGTCGAGACCGGCGTGCGGCTCGTCGAGCAGCAGCAGCTCGGGCTCGCGCACCAGGGCGTTGGCGAGCGCGAGGCGCCGGCGCTGGCCGGCCGAGAGCCGGGCGTGCGTGACGTCTGACAGCGCGGCGAGTCCCAGCCGGTCCGTCACCGCGTCGATCTCGTCGCCGTCCCGCCCCGAGGCGCGCGCTGTGAATCGCAGGTTCTCGCGCACGGTGAGGTCGTCGTAGCAGAACGTCTCGTGACCGACGAGTGCGAGTCGGCGCCGCGGCGAGCGGCGGTCGGAGAACAGATCGGAGCCCAGCACCTCGGCCTCGCCCGAGTGTGCGGGCACCAACCCGGCGAGCATGCGCAGCAACGTCGTCTTGCCCGCGCCGTTGGGGCCGCTGCACAGCAGCACCTCCCCTGCCTCGACGTCGAGGTCGAGCCCGGCCAGGGCGGGGAACCGACCGAAAAGGCAGACCACGGAACGACATCGGACGAGCGGCACGGGAGCCTCCGGGGCCCACGGTCGGGACCGGACCAGGGCCAACGAGCCTACGATCGACCCCGTGACCCGGGCGAACCGGGTCCGGGACCGCATCTCCCCGCCCTGTGGGCATCAGGCGCGAGACAGGCCGTACGATCACCCGCAGATGCAAAGGGTCATCAGCGGCGCCGGCCGCTTCTTCGTCACCGGCGGGATCCTCATCCTCCTGTTCGTTGCCTACCAGTTGTGGGGCACGGGCTTTTACACGGCGCGCGAGCAGGACGCGCTCAAGGCCGACTTCACAGCGGAGCTGCGCGACGCCATGACCACGACGACCACCGCCGGGATCCCACCACCCCCGCCCCCGTCGGGCGAGGCGATCGCGATCATCCGGATCCCCAAGATCGGCCTCGACAGCGCCGTCGTGCAGGGCGTGACCATCCCGGACCTCCGCAAGGGCCCTGGTCACTACCCCGACTCGCCGTTGCCGGGCCAGCTCGGCAACGCCGCGATCGCCGGCCACCGGACGACCTACGGGGCCCCGTTCAACCGCATCGACGAGCTCGCCGTGGACGATCCCATTGTGGTGCGGACGCTCGAGGGCACCTTTACCTACAAGGTCACGGAGCAGCTCGTGGTGACCAAGCGCGACGTCTACGTGCTCGATCCGACGCCGACACCGACGCTAACCCTGACCACCTGCCATCCGAAATTCTCGGCGGCGCAGCGGCTGATCGTCAAGGCGTCCCTCGAAAACGATCGCAGCGCCGAGCCCACGAAGCCGCGCCCGGTCGCGGTGGCGAGTCGGACCGATCGCGACAAGGGGCTCTCCGGCGAGGAGTCGGAGCGGCTGCCGACGCTGGGGTGGGCCTTGGCCGTGGCGTTCGTGGGTGCGCTGTGGTGGCTCGTGTTCCACCGGTACCACCGCTGGACGACGTGGCTGATGGGCGCGATCCCGTTCGCGGTCGTGCTCCTCGGCCTCTATTTCCACCTCGAGCGCATGCTCCCCTCCAGCTACTAGGCCTACGGATCCCGGGGCGGTCGCTAGCAGATACGCTAGCGGCATGTCGATCGCGGCCGCTCTCTGCTTCGAGGCCCGTTCCCGGGCCGGATTGAGCCAGCGCGAGGTGGCGTCTCGTGCGGGCGTCGCCGCGTCGACGATCGCGAGGGTGGAGCGGGGCCGGATGGACCCGACCACCGGGCTCCTGGTCCGGATCGTCCACGCCTGCGGGCACGATCTGTGTATCCGGCTCGACCCCGAACCCAGCGATCAGCTCGACCGTGCCGTCACCGCGTCGCTGTCGATCGAGGAGCGGTTCGCCCAGGTGCACGCACTCGACGAGTTCCGCAGGGCCGTGTGCGATGCCGCCCGAACCTGAGGCACCCCGCTGGACCTCCGCCGCCCGCCCGCTGGACCCGGCACGCATCGTTCGCACTCTCGATCGCCATGGCGTAGCCTACGTCCTCATCGGCGGGCTCGCGGCGGTCGTGCACGGCTATCAGGGCGCCACCTTCGACGCCGATCTCGTGCCCGCACTCGACGAGGCGAACCTCGCAGGCCTGGCGGCAGCGCTCGAGGAGCTGCACGCAACGGTGTTCGCGAATCCGGCTCGCACCGACCTCGGCGTTGGCGGTGCACCTCCCGAGGCCGCCGACTTCGCCTTCGATCCCCAGGCCCTACGACGTCACCTCGACTGGCACCTCTCGACCGACGCCGGCCTCGTCGACGTGTCGCTGGTCGTCGATCGCATCGGAGGATTCGACGAGCTCGAGGCCGAGGCCACCCAGGTCGCGGTTCATGGCGTGCAGCTACGGGTCGCCTCGCTGGACCACCTCATCGAGTCCAAGGCCGCGGCCGGTCGCCCCAAGGACCTTCGCGCCCTCCCGGAGCTACGGGCCCTGCGCGACGAACGCGGCGACCGGTAGGCGGGTTCGCCTCAGTTGCCTCCGAACACGGGCGGGCGCTTCTCGGCAAACGCGGCCAGGCCCTCCTGGAGGTCGTCGCTCGCGAACGCCGCCGCCTCGAGGGCGCCGACCTCGGCGAGCGCGGCGTCGCCGAGCGCGCCCTGTGCCATCACCAGGTTGAGGGCGCGCTTGTGGCCCTGCACCGTCAGGGGCGCGAGACCGGCCAGCTCCTCGGCGAGCGAGAGGCCGACGACGCGCGCGTCGCGTCCGCGACGGTGGACGATCCCGAGTCGGTCGGCGTCGTCGATGGTGAGCGCGCGGCCGGTCATCAGGAGATCGCGCGCTGCCGCGTGCCCGATGAGCAGCGCGAGTCGACGCACGTTCGCGGCGCTGAGCACCACACCGAGCCTCGCGGCCGGGATTCCGAAAGTCGCCGACTCGGACGCGACCCGGAGGTCGCAGGCGACCGCGAGCTGCATGCCGGCACCGAGCGCAGGGCCGTTGACCGCCGCGATCACCGGGGCCGGATGGTTGACGATCGCGTCGAGCAGGCGCTCGAACGAGGGCCGGAAGGTGTCCCCACCGCCGTGCTCCAGCCCACCGGCACCGGGCTCTGTGTCGGCGCTGCGCCGAGCGAGGTCGGCACCCGCGCAGAAGGCCTTGCCCTCACCGGTGATGACCAGGGCGCGTAGCCCGCGAGCCGACTCGAGGCGCGATCGCAGCTCGTCGCAGAGCTCCGCGGTCAGCGCGTTGCGGCGCTCCTGACGGTCGATGACCGCCAGCCCGACGTGCTCGGCCGGCTGCTCCCACTGGACGTGCGCCGTCATTGCGCTGCGCAGCCCGGACGCCGCTCAGGACTCGTCGATGATCGCGAGCAGGTCGCCCTCCTGGACGACCTGCTCCGGCTCGACGTGGAGCTCGCGCACGATCCCGGGCACCTCGGTGACCACCGGGATCTCCATCTTCATCGACTCGAGGATGCAGATCTCGTCTCCCTCGGCGATCGCCTGCCCTACCTCGCAACGGACCTGCCACACGTTGGCGGTGATCTCCGCCCGAATCTCGGCCATCGACGGAGGCTAACGGTTGGGAGAACCGCCCGATGGAACCGCGCCCCGCCCCCGCGACGCTCGGTGCTGCGCCCGCCCGGCCAATAGCCTCGACAAGATGACGACCATCGAACGCGCGCGGCTCGCCGCGCTCCATGTCCGGGAGGACGAGGCGTTCGCGGCGAGCCACCCGCGCTCGCACGCGCTCACCGAGCGCGCGGCGCACACGCTCCTGGGTGGCGTTCCGATGAACTGGATGGCCCGGTGGCCCGGCCGGTTCCCGCTGTTCGCGGCCGAGGCGCACGGCGCCCGGGTCGTCGACGTCGACGGCCACGCCTATGTCGACCTCTGCCTCGGTGACACCGGCGCGATGACCGGCCATTCGCCGGCGCCCACCGTCGCGGCGATCACGGCGCAGGCAGGCCGCGGGATCTCGATGATGCTCCCCACCGAGGATGCCGCGTTCGTGGGCGAGGAGCTGACCCGCCGGTTCGGACTCGACCGCTGGCAGATCGCGTCGAGCGCGACCGACGCCAACCGGTTCGCGCTCCGCGTCGCCCGGCAGGCGACGGGTCGCCGGAAGGTCCTGGTGTTCGACTGGTGCTACCACGGCACCGTCGACGAGACGCTCGTCACGCTCGACACGTCCGGGGCCGTCGTCGCACGTGAAGGCCACGTGGGTGCGCCGGTCGATCCCGCGCACACCACCAAGGTGGTGCCCTGGAACGACGTCGACGCGCTGGCCGCAGCGCTCGGCCCCGAAGACGTCGCGTGCGTGCTCGCAGAGCCGGCGATGACCAACATCGGGATCATCCATCCCGACCCGGGGTTCCACGAGGCGCTGCGCGAGCTCACCCGCCGCACCGGCACGTTGCTGGTGATCGACGAGACGCACACGATCTGTACGGGTCCCGGCGGCTACACGCGCACGCACGGGCTCGAACCGGACCTGCTGACCATCGGCAAGCCGATCGCGGGCGGCATCCCGGGCGCCGCCTACGGCATGACCGCCGCTGTCGCCGAGCGGGTGGAAGGTCCGGCGACGGGCGACACCGGCGACGTGAGCGGGATCGGCGGCACGCTCGCCGGGAACGCGCTGGCGCTCGCGTCGATGCGGGTGACGCTGGGCGCGGTGCTCACCGACGAGGCGTTCGCCAGGATGCTCCCGCTCGGCGAGCGCTGGGCGGCCGGCGTGCAGTCGGTGATCCACGAGCTCCGGCTGCCGTGGAGCGTGACCCGCCTCGGCGCCCGCGCCGAGTACTGGTTCCTACCGGAGCGGCCGCGGCACGGCGCCGAGGCCGCGGCCGGTGTCGACCACGCGCTCGACGCGTTCATGCACCTCTACGCGCTGAACCGCGGGATCCTGCTCACGCCGTTCCACAACATGGCGCTGATGTCGCCGGCGACGACGGAAGCCGACGTCGACCGCCACACCGAGGTCTTCGCCGAGGCAGTCGCCGAGCTCCTCGCCCCCTGACCCCCCTCCATCCCGTTCGGGGTCAGACCGGGAGGACGCCGTGCTTGCGCCACGGGCGCTCGACCCGCTTGTCGCGCGCCACCTGCAGCCCACGCCAGATCGCGTGGCGGGTCTCGGCCGGGTCGATCACGTCGTCGAGCTGCGCGTGGCCGGCCGCGATGTACGGGTCGATGTTGGCCCGGATCTCCTCGGCCAGCTCAAGGCGCTTCTGCGCGCGCTCCTCCTCCGGCACCGCCTCGATCGTCTTGCGGTGGATGATGTTCACCGCGCCGTCCGGACCCATCACCGCGATCTCGGCCGTCGGCCATGCCACGATGTAGTCGGCTTCGTACGCAAGCCCGTTCATCACGAAGTACCCGGCGCCGTAGCTCTTGCGCATCACGACCGACACCTTCGGCACCGTCGCCTCGCTCACCGCGAAGAGCATCTTCGCCCCGTGCCGGATGATCCCCTGCTTCTCGACCGCGCTGCCCACGATGAACCCCGGCACGTCGTGGAGGAACACGAGCGGGATGCCGAACGCGTCGCAGAGCCACACGAAGCGTGCGGCCTTGTCGGCCGCGTTCACGTCGAGCGCGCCGCCGAGCACCATCGGCTGGTTGGCGACGATCCCCACGGGTTCCCCTCCAACGCGAGCGAGACCGGTGACGATGTTCTTGGCCCAATCGGGCTTCATGGGGAAGAACGCGCCGTCGTCGACGACGGCGTGGATCACCTTGCGGACGTCGTACGCGCGCCGCGGCGCCGTCGGCACGATGTCGTACAGCTCCTCGACCCGCCGGTCGACCGGATCGGTGCACTCCCGAACCGGTGGGCGCTCACCGTTGTGCTGGGGGAAGAACGACAGGTACTCACGCACGATGCGCAGGCACTCGGCATCGTCGGCCACCTCGAGGTCCGCGACGCCGCTCACCTTGGTGTGGACGGCCGAGCCGCCCATCTCCTCCTCGGTGACGTCCTCACCCACCGCGGCCTTCACCAGGTGGCGACCGCCGAGCGCCATCGACGACGTGCCCTTCACCATCGGCACGAAGTCGGCGAGGGCCGGGATGTACGCCGTGCCCGCCGCGCAGTGCCCGAGCATCGCCGCGACCATCGGCACCACGCCGCTCATCGCGACCTGCTCGCGGAACAGGTCACCGGCCCCAGCGAACGTCGAGCCGCTCGTCGCCTGGATCCGCGCGCCCGCCGAGTCGAGCAGCCACACCATCGGGATGCGCTGGCTCACCGCGAGATGCCGTAGCCGGCGGATCTTGTTCTCACCGATTGCGCCCATCGAGCCGGCCATCACCGTGAAGTCGTACGCCGCCACGGCGACCTTCCGGCCGTCGACCTCGCCGACCCCGGTGACCGCGCCGTCGGCGGCGAGGTAGCGGTCCCCGAGGCCGGGGTCCATGTGATCGGCGAGCATCCCGTACTCCACCCACGTTCCCGGGTCGAGCAGCAGATCGAGGCGCTCGCGGACGGAGAGCTTGCCGAGCGAGCGCTGCCGCGCCACGAACTGCTCGCCGCCCATGCCGAGCGCGCGCTCCCGGCGGGCTCCGAGATCGCCGACGAGCGGGGCCCAGTCGTGGACGTCGCCGCCGCCCGTGGATCCGGTGCTGGATTCGGCCATAGGGTCGTCATGCTTTCACGCGCCGTACGGGGAGACTCCGTAGACAGCACCCGTCCGCAGCCTGTAGCCCTTCTGCATGCATATCAGCAGCATCACTGCTATTCTGCATGCATGCCCGCGATAACGATCCGCGACGTACCGGTCGGCGTGCGCGACGAGCTGGCCGCGCGGGCAGCGCGTGCCGGACAGTCGCTGCAGGAGTACCTGCGCGCGCAGCTCGTCGAGGCGGCCGGCCGACCGACCGTCGACGACGCACTCGCCCGCGCGCGGGCGCGGCTCCTGGTCGCGGGTGCCGAGCTGACCACACAGGAGATCCTCGGCGACCTCGCTGCTGAACGAAGGTGAGCGTCGCCGTCGTCGACGCCTCGACACTGGTCGCGGTCCTCACCTCCACGAGCGCCGACGCCGACTGGGCGAGACGAGCGGTCGCGGCACACTCCGTCGCCGCTCCTCACCTCGTGTGCTTCGAAGCCGCGAACGTGTTGCGGCGGGTCGAGCGTCGCGGCTCGTTGAGCGCCGACCTCGCGGCGCTGATCCACCGGGACCTGGTCGAGTTCCCCGTGGAGCTGTGGCCGTACCGGATCCTTGCCGAACGCGCGTGGGAGCTCCGAGCCAGCGCAACCCCATACGGCGCCGCGTACCTCGCACTCGCGGAGCTGCTCGATGCGCCGTTGCTCACGCTCGATCGGCGCCTCACCTCCGTCCCGGGTGCACGCTGCGAGATTTGGACTCCGCCGTAGCATGACCGGCGGCAGCGACGCGGCACCGGAGTTCAGCACGCGTGACAGGAGGACGGTTCATGGGCGACGACACCGAGAACCAGCAGGGCCGGACCTTCATCGGGCTCGGCACGGGAGCTCGACCGTGACCATCGCGATGCCGTTCTCCAAGGTCACCAATACCGACAGCGAAATCCGAGAGGCCGGGGTCGAGTCAACCCGGATGGTCGCCCGGCTCGCGAGGTGCCCGAAAGACGAGCGCGCGACGGTCGCCAAGGCCGCCGAGGAGCTCGCCGAGCGACTGCTCGGTAACTGAGCCGTTACCGGCCCTTCCAGACCGGGTCGCGCTTCTCGGCGAACGCGGCGACTCCCTCCGCCGCGTCCTCCGACAGGGTGTGCACGGTCAGCATCCCCTGCAGCAAGTCGAGCGCGCTGTCGGCGTCCATCTCGAGCACGCGGTAGAACGCGTCACGCCCCCAGCGCATCACGAGCGGCGACTTCGCGGCGAGCGTCGCGGCGAGCTCGTCGACCACGGCGTCGAGCTCGGCCACGGGGACGACGCGGTTCACGAAGCCAATCCGCGCTGCTTCCGCCGCGTCGACCCGTCGACCGGTCATCTGCAGCTCGAGCACGGTGCGCGCCGGCATCGAGCGCAGCAGCGGCACGGTGATCATGTACGGCCAGAGCCCCACGTTCACCTCGGGCGTACCGAACTGCGCGTCGTCGGCCGCAACCACGAGATCGCACGCGAGCGCGAGGCCGAACCCGCCGGCGAGCGCGTAGCCTCGTACCCGGGCGATCGTCGGCTTGCCGAGCCCCCACAGCTCCCGAAACAGGTTGGCGAGGAGCCCACGCCCGTCGTGGTCGGCGGCCGCGCCGGCGTTCTCGGCGATGCCGCCCAGGTCGGCCCCCGCGCAGAACGCCCGGTCGCCGGCCCCGGCCAGCACCAGCACCCGCACCTCGTCGTCGGCCTTCGCTGCCCCGACCGCGTCACGCAGCCCCTGCATCACCCCGTACGACATCGCATTACGTCGTTCGGGCCGGTTGATCGTCACCCGGGCGACGCCGTCGGCGACCTCGTAGCGCACCTCGTCGGTCATGCCGGGGAAGCGTACGCGGACCAGCTCGGGACACTCCTGGTCCACCGCGGAAGCCGCGCCCGTCGCTACCCTCGGGCCCGGTGCTGCTGTACGGGATCGCGCTGCTGCTCGCCGTCCTCGTCGTACCCCTCACCGGCGGGGAGTACCGGCGGCTCGGGGAGATCGAGCTCCACCGCTGGGCACTGCTCTTCGCGGGTCTGGGCATCCAGGTCGCGCTCGAGTTCCTCGTGCTCCCGGAGGCCCGTTGGGACGATGTCGGCCTCGCGCTGCTCCTCGGCTCGTACGTCTGCATCCTCGGGTTCTGCCTCTCGAACCTGCGCACGGCGGGCATCGCGGTCATCACGATCGGCGTTGCCATGAACGCGTTCGTCATCGCGCTCAACCAGGGCATGCCGTACGAGACCGCCAAGGGGGTGGGCTTCGATACCACCGTGAAGCACCGGCCGGTCCAGGACGGCGACGTGCTCGTCGCGCTCGCCGACTCGATACCGCTGGGCGAGCCGTTCCGGGCCTCGATCTCGTTCGGCGACCTCGTGGTCGCCGTCGGCCTGATCGACCTCGCCTACCGCAAGAGTTGTCGACCGCGACGTGCTCGGGTCCGGACCCAACACCCCGCCGAGACCTGGGACATCGACCTCGCGGCGTACGAGCGGTGGCTAGAAGCGGGCGGGAACCGCGGTCCCGATCACGACCCGTTCGAGAGCACCGAGTACCCGCGCGTCGTAGACGTATCCCGGACCTGAGAAGAGGGCTTCGACGGCCGCGTCGGCGAACGCGGCGTCGCCGACCGACAGCTCGTCGAACGCGCTGGCGACCCGCAGGATCTGCCCGCCGAGGCTGGCGCTGTCCGACGCGAGGAGGTCGCCGGCCGACAGGTAGCCGGTCCGGCGCAGGATCTCCGCGCCCTTGTCACTGACCTCGCTCGGCTGGATCGGCACGCCGCGCACCTCGGGATCGTCCAGGCAGAGATGACCGAGATGATGGAGCAACGCGGCTGTCCGGAGGTACTCAAGCTCGTGGCGGCCGAGCCCGAGGTCGTCGCCGAGTGCGACGGACAGGTCGGCGACCCGCTCGGCGTGGCCGGAACGCGCCAGGCCGGCGAGCTCGGGCACCACCGAGAGCGCGGTGATGGTCTGCTCGTGCGTGCGCCGGATCGAGGCAAGGCGCTTGTACGAGTACCACGCCGCGAGCAGTGGGATCGAGAAGAGCAGCGGTGCCCAGAGGCCCATGCCCTCTGTACCGTCGGTGCCCCGATACGCGACCGACATCAGCATCCCGCTCGTCACGAGGGCGAGGTCCGCGAGGCGCCCGTCGATCGACCAGCTGAGATGACGGGCGCGCAGCATGCGAGCTGCGTCGTCGACACCGATCTGGACCACGCCCGCCGCCCCGAGCGCGAGGAGCACCACCCCGATCTCGTCGGGTCTCAACGCGAGCTCGAGGATCAGGAGGTACACGCCCAGTGCAGCCGCCGCGCCGACCAGCCGACTGGCCGTCGTGACCAGCCGGGCCGACATCGAACGCGCCGGCCGGAGGACGAAGGCCACCGCAAGCGCCCCGAGCAGGACCAGCGCGAAGTCGCCCGACGACGCGGCGCGCATCAGCACCATCACGAACGCGAAGGAGAGCGGCAGTGGGGCGCGTCTACCGGGTCGCAGGAGGAAGAACTCACCCAGGACGATCGCAGCACCGAGGACCACGAGCGCGCTCCAGGGCCCACCCGGATCCAGAACCTGGGTCACGGCGGCCGCGAGGGCGCCCAGCGCCGCCACGATGAGGACACGCGACGCGCGCGTCATCGGGCCACCTTCGACCCGTCGGTGTCGGGCATGAGGTCGCCGAGCCCGGCCGATCCGGTGCCCGCCTCGGGTGCGTCCTCGTGGTGCACCGCCGCTTCGTGGCCACGCCCGTGCACTTCGCCTCGGCGTCGTAACGCGGAGATGAGCGCGTCGACGACGCGAGGATCGAACTGCTTGCCCGCGTTCTGCTGGAGCTCGGTGAACGCGATCTCCTGGGTGAGCGCCTTGCGGTACGAGCGCGTCGAGGTCATCGCGTCATAGGCGTCGGCCACCGCCACGATGTGCGGCTCGATGGGTTGATCTCGCTCGTCGGCCACCGGCGCGAACTCCCCCGCCTTGGTAGTCGCGCTGCGTGCTACCGGTGCGAGGAAGTCGATCCGGGTCAGGATCTCGAACGACACCTCCTCGTGTCGACGCACCTGTGTGAACTCCTCCGCGGTGAGCTTGCCGGGCTTGTTCAGGAGGTGGTTGGGGACAACGAGCTTGCCCACGTCGTGCATCAGCGCCGCGAGCCGCAGCCGCTCGAGGCGGCTCGCGGGGACGCCGAGCTCGATCCCGATGTAGTGCACGTAGGTGGCGACCCGCTCCGCGTGGCCCGCGGTGTAGGGGTCCTTGGCCTCGAGCGCGCCAATCAGGATGCGAACGGTCGCCTCGTGCTGCTCCTTCTCGGCGAGGTACGCAGAGTAGGCCTGTCGGGCCACGAGGATCGGCACGACGAAGAGCGGGACGAGCACGACCCCGTATTCCAGGTAGAGCTCGCCGAGGAACACGCCGAGGAACGCGAACGGCAGGTAGATCAGGTACTCCTTGCTCACGAGGCCGATCATCGCCAGGAGCCGCTGGCCCGTCGCGAGCGCGATGACAAGCGCGACGAGCACCAGGTTGACCACTGCATAGGCCAGAGCCGCGGGCAGCGACGCGAGCAGGAGCTCGGCCGGCGGCGCGTGCCCGGATCCGACGATGAACCAGAGGACGCTCGTACCGGCGAGGGCGGCGAACGCGAACATCGACGCGTTGAACAACAGCTTCCGCCATTCCCAGCCCATGAGATGCGGGATGTTGAGGCAGCCGGCCGCGCCGACCAGCATCGGCCCCAGGTAGCTCTCAGAGTCGCGAAAAACCACCATCGCGCCCATGCAGAGCATGACGCCCGCGCTCGACGCGAGCTGATCGTGGGGAATCGCGATCTGGCTCTCGCTGAACGCGTGCAGCACTGCGAGCGTCAGAAGCGGGAGCAGCACAGGCCACGGACCGCGCGCGCCGAGCGCCACGGCGGTCGCCGTGGCGGCGATACCGAGCCCGGCGCAGAGCGCCGTGACCCGTGCCTGCTGGTTGGGCTCGTGCACTCGGTCCTCGGGGTGATCGGCCAGAGGCGGCAAGTCCTCGGCGCCGTGGTCACACATGAACGACTACCGCCACCTGGCAGCGCCGCCGGCGAGCAGCAGCGCAGCCGCGCTCGACATGAGCAGACCCATGCGGACGTAGATCCTCTTCATGGGAAGATCACCCTCTTTACGAGGTTCCTCCCTGGCGCACCGCTAGAGCTCCAGAGGTGTTCCGCTTCGCTCCTCGGACCCTTCGGTCCGAACGGTGGCACCGAGGCCTTGCCGTCTCCGTCTGATCAGTTCCGAGATCCGGGTTGCACGCACCTCCCTCTCGGGGCCTTCAGCTGACGCTCCACCCGCGGTCTGGTTCGGCCGAGGGGACCGGCGACTGTAGGGGCCGTCGGGCCCAGGCCGCTCTTGCGCCCGAGACAAACGTTACATCAGCAACATTAACCACAGCAGTCTCACCTATGACACGCGGTGCGCGCAAGCAAAGGACGGGAAAACCACCAACCGTGGCCGAACCCGCCGTACGATCGCTCTCGGGGCCCAACAGGCGGGCCGAAGACGGGAGCAGCGGGTGGACGAAGCGGACCAGGACGTCGGAGGCGAGCCCGCCGGGGTCGGCAGCGTCGAAGTGAAAGCCCGGGTAGAGGCGGAGGTCCTCGAGCTGGAGCGGGAGCTGTGTCGGCTCCCGGAGGTCTCCGCCGCCAGGGTGGTCACCGACCCGTCGGGTCGGCCCACCGAGGTGCACATCCTGGCCACCTCCGGCAAGCACGCCAAGCAGGTGGTGCGTGACGTCCAGTCGGTCGCGCTCGCGAGCTTCGGCCTCGAGCTCGACCGCCGCATCGTGTCGGTCGTCCAGCTCGGTGGCAACGGCAACGGCAACCACGACGGCGGGGTGCCACCGGCGTTCCGCCCGGTCCTGGTCGACGTGGCCTCGGAGGTCAGCGGCCTACGGTCGCTCGTGCGCGTGACACTCCGCCGCGGCGACAGCGAGGCCGTCGGGTTCGCCGAGGGATCGATCGCCTCCTCGGCCCGTCACCGGCTGGTAGCCACGGCGACGCTCGACGCGCTCCGCCAGCTCGAGGCCGCTGCGGAGTGCCTCGACGTCGACAGCGCGCACATGGTGCGCGTCGGCGTGAACGACGTCGCGATCGTCACGGTGGTCTTCGTGCTGCCCCCGAGCGAGGAGCTCTCATCGGGTTCCGCGGTCGTCCGTCGCCACGAGGAGGCCGACGCGGTCGTGCGCGCCGTGCTCGACGCGACGAACCGCCGACTGCCCAGTCTCGCCTGAACCGCGTCCCGCCCGTGCCCGTCAGCGCGGCTCGACCGAGCCGAGGCGGCGACCGAGATACGGCACCAGGTCGCACGCGGCCTCCACGTCGTGGACGCGCAGCACGTCGGCGCCGTTCTCGATCGAGAGGGTCAGGTACGCCAGCATGTGATGCGTCTCGGCCTTGCGCGGTACGGGGATCAGCACGGGTGCCCCCGCCACGCGGCGCAGCTCGGCGAGCGCTCGGATCGTCTCGAGCTGGAAGCGGCCGTAGGCCACGTAGTCGCTGCGGTAGTTGATCGACAGTCCCGGATCGACGAGCAGCTGGCCCACCCCCCGAGCCCGCAGCTCCGTCACCCTCGACGCGAGCGACGCCGCGATGGCCACGGGGCGGCCGTCGACCAGGACGCGATCGCCGACCGTCAGGGGGTTCTCGCCCTCGATGTGCATCGCGACCGCACCCAGCTCTCGTCCCGCGAGCAGCTCCACCATCGCCTCGTCGGCGAGGCCGCCGGTGTCGTTGACGATCGAAGCGCCGGCAGCGACCGCGCTGGCGGCAACCGCGGGCTTCCACGTGTCGACCGACACCACGAACCCGTCGGCGACGAGCAGCTCGAGCGCAGGGAGCATCCGGTCGAGCTCCTCGGCCGGCGAGAGCTCGCGGTTCTCGAAGTGGCTGGACTGGGCGCCCAGGTCGATGATCGAAGCGCCCCGCTCTCGGTACTGGCGTGCCCGCTCTAGCGCCTCGGCGGGCGAGTCGACCACGGAGTGGCGAACCCGCGACTCCGGCGAGAGGTTCACCACCGCCATGACGTGGGTGAGGTCGTCGCCGAACCGGAGGCGAGCGCCGGGAAGCAGCATCTCGCGATCGGGCGCCACGGCCGCATCCTACGTACGCTCGCCCTGTGATGGACCCTGTCGTCACACGGCGCACCCGCATCGCCCGCGTCGTCGTGCTGGCCAAGCGCATCGGCTACCTCGCGCTGCTCGGCGCGATCGCGGCGTTCGTGCTCGGCGCGATCACGGGCTTCCCGACCTGGACCGTGGCGATCGCGGTGGCGGGTCTCGTGGCGGCGACGGTCGTGCTACCGATCCCCATCGTCCTCGGCTACGGCATCCGCGCCGCCGAGAGGGAAGAGCGAGGCGGAGGCTCCTTCCACTGACACCACTGTTCCTGCACCGAATCTGCGCACCAGAGCGCCAGAATTCGGCGCGGGAACTGAGCACCCTGGTGCGCAGAACGCGCCCCGGAACCCGGGATGCGGCCGTTTTCACGCAGGGCGATCGGCGGGATTAGGGTGCTCGGGCCATTCCGTCGAAGGGGAGCACCATGCCGAAGGCCGCCGTCTGCACTGCCGTGGGAGCACCGCTCGAGGTCACCGACGTCGATCTCGCGTCGCCCAAGGCCGGGGAGGTCCGCGTCCAGCTGGGCGCCTCCGGCGTGTGCCACTCGGACCTGTCCGTCACGAACGGCACGCTGCCGATCGCGCTTCCCGCGGTGCTCGGCCACGAGGGCGCCGGCACGATCACCGAGCTCGGTGAGGGCGTCGACCACCTCTCGGTCGGCGACACCATCGTCATCTCGTGGGTTCCCCAGTGCGGCACCTGCTACTTCTGTGAGCACGACCAGGGCGAGCTGTGCGAGGCCGGTGGTGCGGCCGCGATGTCGGGCGGCCTGCTCGACATGACGCCGCGCTTCTCGCGTGACGGCCAGCCGGTCTTCCACATGGCTGCCTCGGGCACCTTCTCCGAGGAGACGGTCATCCCGGCCATCGGCGCGGTGAAGATCGACAAGGACGTCCCGATGGCCGATGCCGCGCTGATCGGCTGCGGTGTGCTCACCGGGTTCGGCGCCGCGGTCAACACCGCCAGCATCCGCAAGGGCGACAGCGTCGTGGTGCTCGGCTGCGGTGGCGTGGGCCTCAACACGATCCAGGGCGCCTGCTACGCCGGCGCCGAGCAGGTCATCGCCGTCGACATGGTCGACGGGAAGCTCGCGCACGCCAAGCAGTTCGGCGCGACCGACCTGGTCGACGCGAGCGGCGGTGACTCGGTCGCGCAGGTCTTCGAGCTCACCGGCGGGCGCGGCGCCGACGTCGCGTTCGAGGTGATCGGTCTCGGGCCCACGATCGAGCAGGCCTTCCAGATGACGCGCCGCGGCGGCCACGCGGTGATCGTCGGCGTGCCCAGCTTCGACGTCACGATGACGCTCACCCCGGCGCTCGACCTGCTCGTGCAGGAGAAGCAGCTCCGCGGGTGCTGGTACGGCTCCTCGAACGTGCACACGGACGTGCCTAAGCTCGCCCGGCTCTACCAGGAGGGCCAGCTCATGCTCGACGAGCTAATCTCGGCCCGCGTCACGCTCGACCAGGTCAACGACGCGCTCTCCAACATGAGCTCGGGCGAGATCGCCCGCTCGGTGATCGAGTACTCGTAGCCCTCGAGTTCCGGAGGTCGGGCGATGCGGTACCGGCGGTTCGGCCAGAGCGACCTCACGGTCTCGGAGGTCGGCTTCGGCGTGTGGACGCTCGCCAGCGACTGGTGGGGGGCCGTCGACGACAAGGCCGGGATGATCCGGACCGCGCTCGACGCCGGGATCAACTTCATCGACACGGCACCCGTCTACGGCCAGGACGCACGCGGCGAGACGCTGCTCGCCGACGTCCTGAAGGCGCACCGCGACGACCTCGTGCTCACCACGAAGTGCGGCTACGACGTCGACGCCGACCGGGGCGCGAAGGTGCAGAGCGAGCGCCCGCACGACTGGCGACCGGCGTCGGTGCGGCGCCAGCTCGACGCGTCGCTCGCCCGGCTCGGCACCGACCGCATCGACCTGTACCAGCTGCACAACCCCCGCATCGAGCCGATCCTCGACGACGACCTGTGGGCCGAGCTCGAGGCGCTGCGCGCCGAAGGCAAGGTCCGCGAGCTCGGCGTGGCCCTCGGTCCCGCCATCGGCTGGGTCGAGGAGGGCATCGAGGCGGTCCGCAACCGCCCAATCGTCTCGCTCCAGACGGTGTTCAACATGCTCGAGCAGGAGCCCGGGCTCACGTTCGCGGCCGAGCCCAACGTCGCCGACGGCCGGGTCGGGATGATCTCTCGCGTCCCGCACGCCTCCGACACGCTGTCGGGCAAGGTCACCCCAGAGACGAAGTTCCCCGCCGGTGACCACCGGGCGCATCGCAACCGCGACAACATGCTCGACAACTTCGAGAAGGCCGACACGATCTCCTTCCTCTGGGAAGGGACCGGGCGCACGATCGGCCAGGCCGCGATCGCCGGCATCCTCGCCAACCCCGCATTCGCGACCGTCCTGCCCACCTGCATCGAACCCGCCGAGGTCACCGAGTACGCCGCGGCGTCCGACCTCCCGCTCAGTGCGGACGAGAAGGCTCGTCTCGACGACCTGTGGGCGCGCAACTTCGATCACCAGGATCGCTTCGTGATGCCGCTCAAGTCGAGCCGCTGATACGGTCCGCCGGCATGGCGATGCGCCTGCCGGCCGAGCAGCGTCGGTCTCAGCTCCTCGAGGTCGCGGTAGAGGTCTTCGCTGAGCGCGGCTTCCACGCGACGTCGATGGACGAGGTCGCGGAGGCTGCCGGAGTTACCAAGCCCGTCCTCTACCAGCACTTTCCGTCCAAGCGTGCGCTCTACCTCGAGCTGCTCGCGGACGTCGACGAGCAGCTGATGGCGCGGCTCGTGGCTGCGACGGGCGGGGTGGAGACCGGTCGGGAACGGGTCCAGGAGGGCTTCGCCGCCTACTTCCGGTTCGTCGGCGAGCACCGGGCGGCGTTCCGGCTGCTGTTCGGCGCGTCGGTGCGCAACGATTCAGAGTTCTCCGAGATCGCCGAGCGGGCGATCGACCGGATCGCGGAGCTGATCGCGGAGCTGATCGACATCGACGCGCCGACCGAGCACCGGCGGTCGCTGGCCCACGCGATCGTCGGGATGGCCGAGGCGACCAGCCGGCGCGTCGCCAACGACGAGGGTGAGGTCGACCCCGACCGGCTCGCCGCCTGGCTCGCGGAGATGGCCTGGTTCGGCCTCCGCGGCGTGCGGGCGGAGGAGGCGCAGGTGCCCAACGGGTGACTGCTGCCGATCGATCCGGCACCGGAGCCGACCAGACCAGGAAGAGGCGCAGGTGCCCAACGGGTGACGGCGGCCGATCGATCTTGCACCGGAGCCGACCAGGCCAGGAGGAGCCCGCCGAGCACTGCTAGCTCTCGGCCGCCGGGGTCTCGCCATCGACCTTGGCCGCGCGAGCCACGAACTGCACCGCGGCGAGGTAGACGAGCAGCGCCAAGACGAAAACGAGCAGCCTCGTCGCGCTGTTCCGCTCTGCCAGCAGCAGCGTGAGTAGCAGGACGGCCACACCGCCGATGCGCAACGGGTTCGCGTAGCGCGCGACGAACTGACCGAACGCGCCAAAGTCCCAGCCGCGCGCCTCGGCCCGGTCGCCCAGGCCACCGAACACGTCGCGGAACGTGGTCCGCACCCGCGTCGGCACCTTGCCCGGCCCCGTCACCCACGCGGCGAGTGCGACGACGATCGCGAGCGCGAGCACGTACCGCAGGCCCTGACGCAGGAAGCGAACGACCGTGTCGAACGCAGCGGCCGCGGCATCGCGCGGGAACTCCGCGCTCGTCGCCCCCTCGAGGTAGAAGAGCCGCCCGACGCCGATCAGCGCTGCGAGCACCGCGAGCGCGAACGCGCTGCCGATGCCCCACCGGATCACCGTTCGGCGCCGGTTCGCCGACAGCCAGGTGCCGATGAGGAGCAGGCCAAGCGTGATGAACGGCATCCACGACGCGATCGTGTCGAGCAGCGACACCGCTGTTTGGACCTTGCCGAGCTGCTGGGCATCGAACAGCTGGAACTTCAGCGTGAGGTTGTCCTTGGAAATGTCGGTGAAGATCCCCACGCCCCGCTTTTTGAGGAGCTGGCGCACCTGGTCGAACACGGACGACAGGTCGAGCACCACCTTCCCGTCCTTCGTGCTGACGACGTCGCCACCGCCCGTCAGGACATTGTCGAGCTCCTGGTGCGCGAGTCGGTTCGCGCTCGCCCAGAGATCCTGGAACTTTTCGGACTCGAGCGCCTTCAGCGCGACCTGCTCGGTGAGCTGGCGGAGCCCCGCGGCCATCGGGCCGGCGAGGAACTCGGCACGCTTGGGCAGCGCATCCTTGATCTCGGCCTGCGCGTCGATTTTCGTGAAGAGGGTCTCGGTGATGTCGGCGGCGACCGCGTCGATGATCGCCTGGTTGCTCGCGAGCGGCGCGACCGTGTCGACGTACCTGTCGGTGTCGAGCACCTGGTTGCGCAGCCACACGGCCGTCACCGTGAGCGGTGCACAGATGCAGCTCACGACGATGCACAGGGCGGCGAGGAAGCGCCGCCAGCGTGGATGGCTCGACCCTCCCGAGGGCGCGTCGGACAGGTTCACGGTCTCCGTAGTCGCCATCGGGGCAGTCTCCCGCACCGGTCGCCGACTGGCGAGGACCGGTAGCGTGCTGCCATGAGCACGATCGGGCCGCTGATCCCCGCCGACGAGACGTTCCACCACCAGATCACCGACACCTTCGCGACGGTCGGCCAGGCCGACCGGTCCTGGACCGAGAAGGTCTGCGCGATGGCGTGCGCCCGGGACGGCTCGCTGCAGCTCGGCTTCGGGATCGGCAAGTACCCGAACCGCAACGTGATCGACGCCTACGCCGGCGTTTCGCGCGGCGTCGAGCAGTGGAACGTGCGCGCCAGCCGTGAAATCGCGGGCGACCACACCACGAGCGTCGGTCCAGTCACCTACGAGGTCGTCGAGCCGCTCCGGGCGATCCGCTTCGCGTTGGCACCCAACGACATCGTCCCCATCGCCTTCGACTGGACGTTCACCGGCATCGCCCCTCCGGCGCTGGAGCAGCGTGAGCACCACCGCAGCCGCGACGGTGCGCGCCTCGACGCCGACATCGTGCGGTACCACCACACCGGCACTGCCCGGGGCTGGGTCGAGATCGACGGCGAGCGCATCGAGCCCGACGACGCGACCTGGATCTCGACCCGCGACCACTCCTGGGGCGTCCGGTACCAGGTGGGCGCACCGGTGGAGGATGTCGCGCCGACGCCGATCCCCGAGGGCGTCGCGATGCTGATCCTGTGGTGCCCCGTGCTCTGCGAGCGCCCGGACGGATCGCGCTACGCCCTGCACTGGTACTACCAGCGCCACACCTTCGCGGACGTGTACGAGCGGATCGAATTTCAGGGCGGCGTCGAGTATCCCGACGGTCGGCGGGAGCCCATTGCCGCGCTCGTCCCCGACCTCGCCTTCCGCGACGACAACCGGCGCTTCCTCGGCGGCACGCTGCGCTTCCTGATGCCCGACGGCTCCGAGCGGCCGGTCACCTGCGCTCCGGTGTCCGACACCGGGTTCCATCTCGGTGCAGGCCTCTACCACGGCTTCGACGGGCAGTGGCACGGGCAGTGGCACGGTGCCCGTCACGTCGAGGGCGAGCACCTGGCGGACTGCTCGGTGCCCGAGGTCGCCCGGCGCGTGCACCAGCACCGCGACTGCGTGATCACCGTCGACGACCCGATGGGCGGCGGGACCGGCTGGGGCAACCTGCAGAGCATCGTCTACGGCGCCCACCCCACCATGGACCTCACCGAGCAGGCCTCGTTCCTGTAACCGATCTCGGCACGCTTCGGTCCGCAGCACGAACCAGTTCGTTCCGAGAACCGAGGCGTCCTACCCGAGCAGGCGATCGAGGGCCGCCTGGGTGGGGTTGCCATGGGTGAGCCACGAGTCGTCGACGCCCTGCGCGGCGAGCAGGCGCGCGATGCGCACCATGATCGAGCCGCTGCGCACGAGCGCGAACGCCTCGTACCACGTGAGCTCCTCCACCGCGCGGCCGAGCATGCCCTCGTAGCGCGCGACCATCCCCGCACGATCGCCGAACCCAGGCAGGTCGCCGCCCTGAGCAGCAACCATCATCCCGTGGAGCGCGAGGAACCAGCCCAGGTCCATCTCGGCCGGGCCGAGACCGCACATCTCCCAGTCGAGCACCGCGTCCACCGCGCCGTCGGCCGCGAACACGGCGTTCACGAGCTGCACGTCGCCCCAGCACACCGACGCACGGGGCTCGGGATCGGGCCGGTGCCGCACGCACCAGGCGAGCGCGTCGGCGAGGTAGCCGGGAGGGGCCACCTCGCCGCACGCCCAGGTCAGGTAGTCGGACCAGCGGACGACCTCACCCGCGAGGCTCGGGGGCACCCCGGCCGCGAGGAAGCCGAACCGGCCCGGGTCGAGCCGGTGAAGCCCGGCCAGCGTGGCCAGGAACCCGTCGAGCAGGCCGCGCTGGGACTCACGGCCGGCGTCGTGGAGCCAGCCCGAGGCGAGAAACGACGGGTTCGCCAGCAGTACCCGGCCCGCCACCCTGGGCATCACGAGGAACGGAGCGCCCAGCCAAGCAGGGTCGGGCTCGTGGATCACGGGCGCCGCGACCGGGTAGCCGACCTCGGCGAGCTCCTGCTGCACCCGCGCCTGGCGTCCGAGGTCGTAGGCCGGGAACAGCCCCTCCCCCGCGGGTGGCAGCCGGAGCACGATCTGCTCGGATCCCGACGCGCGTTCGACGCGCGCGAACAGCGTGTCCGACGAGAGCCCTGCGGCCGGAGCCTCGAGCGCCCCCACCACCACTGCATCACCGTCGCGGGCGAGCCATCGCTCGAGCCCGGCCCGGACCGTCTCCCGGTCGCGTTGGCCCGCCGCGATCGCCATGCCCGTAGCATGTCACCCTTCACGAGCGAGGAGGATCGATGGAGATCACAGGGACCAACGCGCTGGTGACCGGAGGGGCCTCGGGTCTCGGCGAGGCGACGGCACGTCACCTACACGCGCGCGGGGCCCGCGTGACCGTGTTCGACCGCGACGCCGAGCGAGCGGCCGCGGTTGCCGACTCCCTGGGGGCGCGCTGGGTCACCGGCGACGTGACCGACGAAGGCGACACCGCCGCCGCCGTCGACGCTGCGAGCAGCGACGGGCCCCTGGGGATCGTGGCCGCGGTAGCCGGCGGCGCGTTGGGCGGGGGCCGCACGGTCGCCCGCGACGGCACCCCGCACCCTCTCGACAGCTTCCGCGGCACCGTCGACCTCAACCTGGTCGGCACCTTCAACACGGTGCGCCTCGCCGCGGCCGAGATGGCCGGCAACGAGCCCGGCGAGGACGGCGAGCGCGGCGTCATCGTGACCACCGCTTCGATCGCCGGCTACGAAGGCCAGATCGGCCAGATCGCATACGGCGCGGCGAAGGCCGGAATCATCGGGATGACGATCATCTCGGCCCGCGACCTCGCCGCGATGGGAGTGCGGGTGAACTGCATCGCGCCCGGCACGATGGGCACCCGGGCCTGGGACCTGGCCCCCGCCGAGATGCGGGAGAAGCTGGAGGCCAAGGTCCCGTTCCCACCCCGGTTCGGCCACCCGGAGGAGTTCGCCGCGCTGGTCGAGCACATGGCCACGAACCGGTACCTCAACGGCCAGGTCATCCGTCTCGACGGGGCGATCCGCTTCGACCCGAAGTAGCCGACCCGAGACAACCGTGCCGTCGGAGGTGTCGTGATGCAAGAAGTTCGCGGAGTGGTCGCCCGATCGAAGGGTGCGCCGGTCACGATCGAGGCGATCCTCGTGCCCGATCCCGGACCGGGTGAAGCGCTCGTGCGCGTGCAGTCGTGCGGCGTGTGCCACACCGACCTGCACTACCGGGAGGGGGCGATCAACGACGACTTCCCGTTCCTGCTCGGCCACGAGGCCGCCGGCGTCGTTGAGGCCGTCGGCCCGGACGTCTCCGACGTCGCGCCCGGCGACTTCGTCGTCCTGAATTGGCGCGCGGTATGCGGTGAGTGCCGGGCGTGTCGCCGCGGTCGACCCTGGTACTGCTTCACGACCCACAACGCCACCCAGAAGATGACGCTCGCCGACGGCACCGAGCTCTCGGCCGCGCTCGGCATCGGCGCGTTCGCCGACAAGACGCTCGTCGCCGCGGGGCAGTGCACCCGCGTCGACCCGCGCGCCCGACCCGAGGCGGTCGGCTTGCTCGGGTGCGGTGTGATGGCGGGCTTCGGAGCAGCGGCGTTCACCGGGAACGTTCAACGCGGCGACACGGTCGCCGTGTTCGGCTGCGGCGGCGTCGGCGACGCGGCGATCGCCGCGTCGGCCCTGGCCGGCGCCCGGCGGGTCATCGCGATCGACCTCGACCCCACCAAGCTCGAATGGGCCCGAGGGTTCGGTGCGACCGACGTGGTCGACGCATCGAAGACCGACGTCGTCGAGGCAGTTCGAGCGTTGACCGACGGCTTCGGCGCCGACGTGTGCATCGAGGCGGTCGGCCATCCCGCGGTCTTGGAGCAGGCGTTCTACGCGCGCGACCTTGCCGGCACCGTGGTGCAGGTCGGCGTGCCCGACCCGTCGATGACGATCGAGCTGCCGATGATCGAGCTGTTCGGCCGTGGCGGAGCGCTCCGGCCGTCGTGGTACGGCGACTGCCTCCCGTCGCGGGACTTCCCGGTGCTCGTCGACCTCTATCTCCAGAACAAGCTCGACCTCGACCGCTTCGTCTCCGAGACGATCGCGCTCGACCAGGTGGAGGCGGCGTTCGACCGGATGGAGCGGGGCGAGGTGCTTCGCTCGGTCGTTGCGCTCGAGCCGTAGACGCGGCGCCCGGGCGAGAGGAGTCCGTCAACCCGGGCCCATCGCACTCCGAGAGCAGAGGGATGTCGCCGTTCGGGGGGAAGCCGCGCAGCGTTGCCGTGCGCGCGCCCGCCGGGCCAACGTGAGGGCCAGCATCGGGATCGCCATGAACACGCACCTCGAGGCCGGCGCCGAGGAGCTGCTGCGGTATGCCGATGCGGCGCAGTACCGCGCCAAGGAGACGGGCCGGAATCGCATCGAGGGGGTCTTGCTGCGGCGAAGAACTCGCTTCGTCACACCCGGGTACGTCGCCGCAGAACCATCCCTCGCGTCGTGTGCCGGGCGTTGACCTGACCGACCTTCTAGTCTCGAGGTGTCGAGGCCCGGCGCCGCCCTCCCTGCCCGGGCGCGCCGGGCCTCGCCGCGTTTGCACGCGACCTCCCCCGACAACCCGGGGAGCACGACAGGCCGGGGGGGGCACCGAGCGACGGCCACGCCGGACCGGCCACCCGAACACACAAGACGCACAAGGGGTCCACGCGAGCGCGCCGACGCCCGCGACCCACCCTGCGCAAGGGTCGGCCGCGGGCGTCGGAAACGCCTGTCGTTGCTGCTCGAACTACGGAATGCGGATGCCCGAGATCGCACGGGCGATCACAAGGCGCTGGATCTCCGAGGTGCCCTCGAAGATCGTGTAGATCTTCGAGTCGCGGTGCCACTGCTCCACCGGGTGGTCCTTCACATAGCCCGCGCCGCCGAGGATCTGGATCGCGTCCTCCGTGGCGCGCACGGCGACCTCACCTGCGTAGAGCTTGCTCATCGAGCCCTCACCGGCGGTGAACTCCTTGCCGTTGCGCCCCATCCAGGAAGCCCGCCACACGAGAAGCCGGGCCGCGTCGATGTGCATCCGCATGTCGGCGAGCTTGAACGCGATCGCCTGGTTCTCGATGATCGCCCGCCCGAACGCCTTGCGGTCCTTCGCGTACTCGAGCGCGTACTCGTAGGCAGCGCGGGCGATGCCGAGGGCCTGCGCTCCGACCAGCGGACGGCTCGCCTCGAACGTGCTCATGGCCGCCTGCACCTTGGAGCTCTGGCCCTCACGGGCGCGAGCGAGGCGAGCATCGAGCTTGTCCTTGCCGCCTAGCAGGCAGCGGCCGGGGACACGCACGTCGTGCAGCACGACCTCGGCGGTGTGGCTGGCGCGGATGCCCATCTTCTTGAACTTCTGCCCCATCGAGAGGCCCTTGGTACCGGGCGGGACGACGAAGCTCGCGTGACCGCGTGCCTTGAGCTCGGTGTCGACAGCCGCGACCACGACGTGCAGCGTCGGCACCTTGTCGATGCCGCCGTTGGTGATCCAGGTCTTCACGCCGTTGAGGACCCACTCGTCGGTGGCCTCGTCGAAGGTCGCACGCGTGCGCAGGTTCGACACGTCGGAACCGGCGTCGGACTCACTCACCGCGAACGCCGCGAGGTGGAGGTCGTCCGCGGTGCCGAAGCACTCGGGCACCCACTCCGCGATCTGCTCGGGGGTGCCGCTGGCGACGATGCCGCTCACCCCGAGCGTGGTGCCGAGGATCGCAAGCGTGATCCCTGCGTCGCCCCAGCACATTTCCTCGGAGACGATCGGGAAGGTGAGCCCTGTCGGGTCGCCGAAGAAGTTCGCGACGCTCTCCCACGAGTAGAGGCCGATCTTCGCGGCCTCCTCGATCACCGGCCACGGCGTCTCCTCGCGCTCGTCCCACTCGGCTGCCACCGGACGGATCACGTCCTTGGCAAAGCCGTGCACCCAGTCCTTGATCTGGAGCTGGTCTTCGTTGAGGTCGAGCGAGAAGTCGGACATCCGGGAAGCTCCTTGCCGGTGGGGCCGGGGCCGGCCGCCGCTGGTTGCGGACCACAAGTTACCAATCAGTAACACAATGATACCCGCTCCCCCGCGGGCGCGGTTCCTCGGCGAGGGCCAACCGCTCCCGGCCCGCCAGGGCCGGCGTGCGACGATGGAGCGTGCTGCAAGTACGGGGACTCTCGGTCGAGGTCGGTGGACGGACCACGCTCACCGACGCCTCGTTCTCGCTGCGCCCGGGCGACACCGTGGGCCTCGTGGGCCGCAACGGGGCCGGGAAGACCTCGATGCTGAAGGTGCTCGCGGGCGAGGCTAGGGCCGCGAGCGGCGTGGTCCTGCGCCCGCCCGCGAGCGGCTACCTCCCGCAGGAGCCTCGACCCAAGGGCGCCGGGGTCGACGCCACCGGTCTCTCCCACGTGTTGTCGGGCCGCGGCCTCGACGAGGCGATGCAACGCATCGAGCGGCTCCGACTCCGGGTCGAGCAGACCGCGGCCGCCCGCGAGATCGCGAAGTTCTCGCGAGCGGAGGAGGAGTTCCGCGCCGCCGGCGGCTACGCCGCGGAGGCCGAGGTGCGACGCATCGGCGCGGGGCTGGGCCTCGCCCCGGATCGACTCGACCTGCCGATCGACGCGCTCTCGGGTGGCGAGCGCCGCCGAGTCGAGCTCGCCCGCATCCTCTTCGCGGGCAGCGACCTGCTCCTGCTCGACGAGCCCACCAACCACATCGACAACGACGCCAAGCGATGGCTTATGGCGTTCCTGCGCGCGTACCGCGGGGCGCTGCTCGTGATCAGCCACGACCTCGAGCTGCTCGACGCGTCGATCACGCGGGTCCTGCACCTCGACGAGGGCGAGCTCGTCGAGTACCGCGGCACCTACTCCCAGTACCGCACCGCTCGTGCCGCCGACGAGGAGCGGCTGCGTCGCCTCGCGGCTCGCCAGCGCTCCGAGATCGCGCGACTCGCGCGACTCGCCGACGGGATGCGCGGCCAGACCGAGAAGCGGGCCCGGACGGCGAAGGCCCTCGACGGACGCGTCGCACGGCTGCGGCGGGACCAGGTGCAAGGACCTCGCCGCGAACGCCAGATCGCGGTGCGCTTCCCCGAGCCGCCGCGGCCAGGCGCGGTCGTGCTCGAGGGCCACGGGTTGGCGAAGGGCTACGGCGGACCACTGGTCTTCTCCGACGTGTCCTTCGACGTAGGGCGCGGTGAGCGCCTGCTGGTGATGGGCCTCAACGGTGCCGGCAAGACGAGCCTCATGCGGATCCTCGCCGGCCGGACCGCCGCCGACGCGGGCCGGGTCGACCTCGGCCACAACGTCTCGGTCGGCTACTACGCGCAGGAGCACGAGGAAATCAACGCAGGCACCGAGGCCATCGCGCATCTCCGGACCGCGGGGTTGACCGACCAGCAGTTGCGGAGCCTGCTCGGCACCTTCGGGCTCTCCGGCGACCTCGCGTTCCAGGACGCGGGCACCCTCTCGGGCGGGGAGAAGACCAAGCTCGCCCTGGCCCAGCTGGTGACGGGCCGCCACAACCTGCTCCTGCTCGACGAGCCCACCAACAACCTCGACCCCCCGTCACGCGAGGCGATCGCACGGGCGCTGGGCGCCTGGAGCGGCGCGATCGTGCTCGTGAGCCACGACGCCGAGTTCGTCGCGCGCCTCGATCCGCATCGCGTCCTGCTCATGCCCGACGGCGACCTCGACTACTGGTCGGACGACCTCCTGGAGCTGGTCGCGCTCGCTTGACGCCGCCGGTTGCTACGGGCCCAGAGGGACCGTCGTCGTCGTCGTGGTGGTGGACGACGTGGTGGTGCTCGACGACGTGGTGGTGCTCGTGCTCGTCGTGCTCGTGCTCGTCGTGCTCGTCGTGCTCGACGTGCTCGACGACGTTGTGGTGCTCGAGGAGCTCGAGGTCGTGCTCGGCGCCGTGGTGGTGGTGGTGGTGGTGGTGGTCGGCTCGTCGGTGGCCGCGGCGACCCCCACGCCGACGAGCCCGCCCGCGATCAGCAGCGCCAGCGCGATGAGCCAGGTGCGGGAGGTGCTCACGCGCTCGCCATCTCGATGAAGGCCCGCAGCTCGCGTGCGACGTCGGGTCCCATCGGCGCGTAGAGGACCTCGGTGACGCCGGATGCGGCCGCGGCGTCGAGGCGTGCCCGGACGTCGGCGGCCTGTCCCGTCCAGGTGAACGACGTGATCCCCTCGCCGGAGAGTACCGGCCGGTCGCGCTCGGTCACCTGCCAGAAGTGGCCCTCGTGGATCGCGAGGTGGCGGGAGTGCGCGGGCACCAGCTCGATCGAGGCCCTCCACGCCGCCCCGCCCGGCAGGCCCTCCACGAGCGCGGGATCCGACTCGTACATGCCGTGGTACACGACGCTCAGGCCGGGTCCAGCGGCCGCGAGCGCGCGTTCGGAATCGGCCGGCTCACCCGGGTCGAGGACGGTGCCGTACGCGAGCAGAACGCACCAGTCGAAATCGGGCTGCCCGCCAAGGATGCTCATGACCCCGTCGCCGAGCTCGCGCGCGACCTCGAGACCCTTCGGGCCGTTGGCCGCGACCACGATCGGCACGTCGATGGGTCGGTCGGGGAGCAGACCCTCGGGCGCGATCATCTGCACCGCCGCGCCGTCGACCACCACGGCGCCGCCCGCGACCAGCGCCTTGAGCTGCGCGACGTAGGTCCGCACCGCCGCCCAGGTGAGCGGTCGCTGGCCGAGCGCCATACGGGCCGTGAACCCGGTCCCCACGGCGACCACCACCCGGCCGGGGGCCAGCCCCTCGAGCGTGGCGATCGCGCTCGCGGTCACGAGCGGGTGACGCAACGACGGGACGAGCACCGCGGTCCCGAGCCCGATGCGCTCCGTCGCCCGCGCGATCAAAGCGAGGTGCATCCACATGTCCCCGTAGAGGGCCGGCGAGTCGTAGAGCCAGACCCGCTCGTAGCCCAGCTCCTCGGCCAGGCACGCGTTGGCGACCACGTCGGGACCGGGGGGGAACCCACACGACACCTGCACCGGCACTCCCGTCACGACCGCTCCTCGTTCTCCAGCCGGGCCTCGCCCGCCGGCCACACGTACGTCTCGGTTCGACGGTTCGCCAGGCTCGGCAGGCGCTTGCGCACCTCACGCTGCGCGTCGAGGTCGAGGTCCGCGGTCACGAAGCACTCCGCGTCCGGAGCCTGGGCCATCACGACCCCCCAGGGGTCGACGATCATCGACCGCCCGTGCCACGAGAGCGTGGGGGTGCTCTGGCCGCGCTGGTTCGGCGCAATCACGAAGACCTGGTTCTCGATCGCCCGGGCGCGCAGCAACGTCTCCCAGTGGTCCTTGCCCGTCGCCGCGGTGAACGCCGAGGGAACGACCGCGGCCGTGGCGCCGCGCAGGGCTTGGATCCGGAACAGCTCCGGGAACCGGAGGTCGTAGCAGATGCTCATCCCGAGCACGAGGGGCCCCGCGTCCGCCACGACGACCTCGTCGCCGGGCACGACGGTCGCCGACTCGTGGTGCGCTGCACCGTCGACGTCGACGTCGAACAGGTGGATCTTCCGGTAGCACGCGGCGATCTCGCCGGTGGGTGTGCACAGACACGACGTGTTGCGGTGGCGCGTCGACCCCTCGACCCGTTCCACGATGCTCCCGGCGAGCAGCCAGACGCCGTGGCGCGCCGCCTGCTCGCGCACCCAGGTGATCGTCGGGCCCGACAGCGGCTCGGCGCCGGCGCGCAGCTCCTCCGCGCTGCCCCATCGGTTGAACAGCTCCGGCAGCGCGACGAGCTCGGCACCCGCGTTCACCGCGCCGTCGACCAACGCGCCGGCCGCGCGGAGGTTGCGGGAGGCGTCGGAGGTGGAGGTGAGCTGGACCGCGGCGACGCGCATGGCGCCGAGGTTAGAACGGGGCGAGGCAGGGGGCCGCGCCACAGGTGTCGACGAGCGCACCGGACGGACCCAGGAACTCCGACTTCCGGAGCTGTGCGGCCGGGGGCCGGCGCACCACGCTGTGCCGGTCGCTGTTGCAATCGGGCGCGAATGGCGGCGTGTTCCCAGACGGCGGCGCCGGGATCCGGCTGTTCCAGATCACGATCGCCGATCCGTTCCACGGGAAGCTCGGCGCCGCGTCGATACCCCAGTACGGCATCATCTCGGGGTTCCGGCCCGCGCTGAGCGCAGCGCTGGTAGATGCGCGCGCCGATCGTTCGGGCCTCGACATCCGCGCTCACGCGCGCGACCTGGTGGTCGCCGAACGCCACTCGCATGAGCACCTGGTGCGCCGGGACCCGGGGTACAGGTCGTCGGTCATGTGGTGCGCATAGCCGTTCGCCTCCGATCGGTCCCAGAGCATCTGCAAGAGCGAGAAGCCCACGATCCGGTCCAGCTCGTCGGGGTACGCCGCCTCGAGGATCGACTCGCACACGGGGAAGTCGGAGCTGCGCTGGAGGAGGGTGCTGTAGTCCATCCCCGGCACGCCGAGCACCGCACGCGTCCACTCGGTGGAGACCGCCGTCACGGCCCCGCCGAGCGCGGCGAACGCGTCGTTTCGGATGTGCAGCATCCGCCCGGCAATGCCCTCGGCGCTCGCGACGGTGAAGTCCCAGGCCGCGTAGAGCTCACCCCGTGCGATCCCGGCCTGCGCGAGGTCGTCGAAGACCTGCTCGATGTGCCCACGACGCGTCTTGATCGGGACCGTGAAGGTACGCACGTCGTCGCCGTAGAGCGCGAAGCCCCGTTCCGCGGCGAGCTCGGTGCCCGACGCGCCGCGGAGACGGCCGAGCGATGGCCCTCCAGCAGGTGCCTCGCCGGACGGACGGTCAGCGCCCGTTCGTCCGGGGGTCCGCTTGGGAGTCGAGCTCGGACCAAATCGGCCACCGCTCACCGGTGTCGGCATCGAGCAGCGCGATCGGCTGGTTCGCCTCCAGCGACGCGCCGATGTCGGTGATGGGCGCGGCACCCGTTTGAGCGAGGTCGAGCCCAGGCACGTCGGTGACGACCATCGCCCCCGGGCTGAAGCCGTCGTTGCGGTCCCACTCCGTGGGTCGACCGGCACTCCCGACGCGTTCGGGTACCTGAATTCCCGGTCGAAGCTCGCGCGGCGTCGGGTCGAGCTCGACGCGAAACGGCTTCGGGCACTGCGCGCGGTCGTCCCGACCGGGATCGGGCAAGTTCCGCTCGCCGCGACCTGGATCGACTACGGCAGCGGTCGGTTCGCCAGGTCGGGGAGCTGAGGTCGCACGGGCACCGGCCCGAGTGCCGCCTGGCGGGCGAGGCGGCGAGCGAAGCCCGTGAGGACCCGCTGGAAGAACCAGCGGACCAGCAGCCCGGTGCCCGGCACCCGGGGCTCGAAGCGCGACCGCCACGCGATGAGCGTGCCGCTGCCGTCCTCGGAGAGGTGCACGTCGGCGCGATACCCGATGACCGGCATGCCGGAGAGCAATGTGTATCCGAGGTGCGTCGGCGGCTCGAACACCACCACCTGCTCCCGGCTCACGGAGCCGCCGCGACCGAGGCGCCGGATCGCCCCGACGCCGTCGGGAGCGGGAACACCCTCCCACTCGAGGTCCGAACGGGTGAGCATCGACCAGGACGCGTACGACCCCGCGTCGGCCAGCCATCGCCAGACGGCAGGCAGGGGTGCCGGCGACCTGGCGTAGACCTCGATGTGCTGCACGCCCACGGTCGTGAACCTAGCGCCCCTGCCGGCGAGGCAACCGCTCTTCACGGGCGGCGGCCATCCCCTCGAGCGCGTCCTCGGTGCCGGCCACGACCCGGCGCATCGACTCGCCAAGCCGCAGCGCGTCCTCCCAGGCGAGGTGCGGGCCGCGCGCCGCCACCTCCTTGGTGGCCCGCTGGGCCAAGGGCGCCGCCGCCACGAGCCGGTCGGCCAGCGCCCGGGCCTCCACCATCAGCTCCTCCCGGGCGACGACGCGCCACACGAGCCCCATCTCGTGGGCGCGTGCCGCCGAGAAGCGCTCGCCCGTCAGCAACATCTCCATCGCGTTCGACGCCACGCGCCAGCTCGAGCAGCGGTTCAGACAGACCGAGGCGTGGGAGCGGATGGGCATCGACCCCGACGCGGTGGGGCGCGCGCTCGACGCGCACAACCCACCGGAGCAGCAGCAGTTCCAGACGATGCTGTTCTCGAAGATCGTGCCCGAGTGCAAGAAGCTCGGCCTGCTCGACGCGTCGGGCGGCTGGCTGCGCGAGCGCTTCACCGAGACCGGCGTGATCCAGTTCGAGGACTGGGTCGACACCGGCGAGGAGTACGCGCTGCTCGACGAGGTCTCGAGGGACCGCGACGCGCAGTCCGCCTAGGTCTCGGCCGGGAAGCCGGGCGGCCAGTTGTACTCGGTCCACCCGGTGCCGACGCGGCCGTCGTCGGTGACGTAGCGGCACATCGCGCGCGGGAAGCGCGTCTCGCGCCCATCCGGAGCGACCAGCAGGATCGGCGCGTGCCCGACGGGCGTCGTCGTGAACGGTACGTCGCCGATGCGCTGGCGCGCGGCGGTCGGCAGCTTCTCGCCGTCGATCTCCACCGCGTTCTCGATCTCGTCGGTGCCGTCGAACGCTTCGAGCTCCCCGGTCGGCACGATCGCGTACCCCGTAGCAAACAGATCGAGCCCCGGGATGATCGAGCGCGCCGCGTGCACAAAGGTGTCGTCGTCGAAGTGGCCTGACGTCCAGTTCCACGGGAACTGCCACCAGTCGCGCACGCCCCACGAGTGGTCGCGCTGCCCGGCGCAGTCGATCGGGAACGTGTGATCACCGATCGTCACGGTCCCGCGCACCCACGACGAGATCTCGTAGCGCGTGGTCATCGCGTACGGGAACGCCGGGCCGCGGCTCTCCCACGCGAGATCGAGGCTGACCGGGATGCGATCGCCTTCGAGCCCGTGGAACGCGGCGGCCGGATCGGGCAACACGGTGCCGGTGGCAGTGCTCGCGACCTTGAACCGCTCCATCGGGTCGGGCCACGAGATCGCGACCGTCGTCGCGGCGGTCTTCGGCGCGAGCGCGGCGTCACCGGCGGGACACGGCAGCGCGTGATCGACCACGAGCACGAGCGGGCGACCCTCACCGACCAGCGCGATCCACCACCACGAGATGCCGAGGTTGGGGTACAGCCCGAGCCGCACGTACCCGCCGTAGGAGGCATCCGGCGCGGCCCAGTCGAGGTACCAGGACTCGCCCCAGAGCTCCTCGGGGCCGGGAGGGTGGCGACCCTCGTCCGCGGCGGTCACCTCGAAGTCACTCATGCCCGCATGACTACCACGAGCTCATGAACGCACGTCGGGACCTGACCGGAGCACGGTGCCGGCGAACGCGCCTGTGTGCGCTCCGTGCGCGAGCGACACCCGTCCGTTCACGACCGTCGCGTCGTAGCCGCGGCTCCGCTGGACGAGCCGGCCGGCGCCGTGCGGGAAGTCGTGCACGTACTCCGGCAGCTCGAGCGCGAGCTCGTCCCAGTCGATCACGTTCACGTCGGCGAAGGCGCCGGGTCGGAGGACGCCGCGGTCCTCGAGGCCCACGAATGCGGCAGTCTGGCCGCTGAGCTTGTGCACGCCGTCTTCGAGCGAGAGCACTTTCCGCTCCCGTACCCAGTACGTGAGCAGGTAGGTCGGCTGACTCGCGTCAATGATCTGGCCGACGTGCGCGCCCGCGTCGGCGAGCCCCATCACGACAGTCGGGTTCGTGATGAGCTCCTCGATCGCGTCGAGGTCCTGGTTGAGGAGCGGCCACTGCAGCGCGGCGCGGCCGTCGGTGGCGAGGCAGGCATCGACCCACACCTGCACCGGCGTCGTACCGTTCGCGCGGGCCCTCGCCTCGAGGCTGTTCGACGGGTCGTTGTCGAGACGTACGAACGGGTCGCCGTCGACGAGGAAGAACGCGTCCATCCCCGGCCACGCATCCGCGGCGTCGGCAAGGAGCCGGGCGCGGTGATCGGCGTTCCGCAGTGCCGCCAGCTTCTCGCCGGCCGGACGACCGCGCAGCTCTTCCCACGCGCCGAAGCGGTCGAACGGCGTGCCGCTGCCGAGCGTGAACACCACACCCACGCTCTTCCCCGTCGTCTGCGGACGGATCACGAGTCCTTCGGCTTGCGCGTCGGCCGCGAGCTGCAGGGCCAAGCGGTAGTGATCACCCTGATCGCGCGTCTGTGACAGGTTGAACGTGACCGGCCGGCCGCTGGCGCGCGCAACGGCCTGCATCCACGCGAGCTCGGACTCCACGCGCGGCTCTGCGGGTCCCTCGCCGTCGAAACGCGGTGAGCATTCGACGATGCCGCGGCCCCGCTCGCCGAGCACGCTCGTGAGGGCGACGAGCTCGTCGGGCTCGGCCCACGTGCCGGGGACGTAGCGACCGTCGGGCACGCGGTGCCGCAGGGTGCGCGACGTCGAGAAGCCGAGCGCACCCGCGGCCATCGCCTCGTCGACCAGCGCGCGCATGTTCGCGAGGTCCTGATCGGTCGGCGGCGCGGTGGGCTCGGTGGTGAGGCTGCGATCCCCCATCGCGTGGTAGCGGACCGCGCAGTGCCCGACCATCCCACCCATGTTCACGCCCTTGGGCAGCTGCTCCAGCGCGTCGAGGTACTCACCGTAGGTCTGCCACGACCACGGCAACCCATCGAGGATGCTGCGCGCGGGGATGTCTTCTACCGACTCCATCATCTCGGCCAGGTACTCGATGTCTTCAGGCCGCACCGGCGCGAACGTCACGCCGCAGTTGCCCATGACCACCGACGTCACCCCGTGCCAACACGACGAGGTGAGCATCGGATCCCACCCGACCTGCGCGTCGAGGTGGGTGTGGAGATCGACGAAGCCGGGAGTGACGACGCGATCGGTCGCGTCGATCTCACGCGTGCCATGGCCGTCGACTTCGCCCACCGCCACGATGCGATCACCCGAGATCCCGATGTCGCCGGTGATGCGCGGCGCACCGGTCCCGTCGACGATCGTGCCGTTCCGAATCACCAGATCGAGGTCCATGCCCGTCACGCTACGACGATCGTGCGCATCGCGCACCGGCGCGCTCGGGGCCCGAGCTCAGGGTGCGGGAGGCGAGACGGCCGTGGTGGCGGCAGCGTGGTGGCGGCGCACGGGAACTTTCCGGACCCCGGCGACGACTCTTTCAATGTCAATGGCTGGGTACGAAAGGGGCAACGAGTGTTTCGCAAAGCATTGGTAGGCGCCGGACTTGTGACGATGGTGCTGGGGGTGGCCAGTCCGGCATTCGCGCACGTAACCGTGCAACCGGGGGAAGCATCCCAAGGTGGATTCACCACTGTGGCGTTCCAAGTTCCGAACGAACGCGACGACGCCAACACGGTGCAGCTCGAGGTCACACTCCCGCTCGACAATCCGGTCGCGTTCGTGAGCACCGAGCCGGTGCCCGGTTGGACGATTCAGGTCGAGCGGTCGACGCTGCCGAAGCCGCTCGTCAGTGAAGACGGCGAGATCACCGAAGCGGTTTCGAAGATCACGTGGTCCGGCGGCTCGATCACTCCCGGAAGCTTCCAGCGGTTCCCCGTCTCCGTCGGCCCGCTGCCGAAGACCGCGAGCCTCGAGTTCAAGGCCGTCCAGACGTACTCGAACGGTGAGATCGTCCGCTGGATCGACGAGACACCCGCGAGCGGCGAGGAGCCCGAGCACCCGGCACCCGCACTCAAGCTGTTGGCGGCCAAGAAGGCCGTCGACACGGCGGCAACCGCCGCGGCCACCGCCGCCGTGCCGAAGGACATCGCCACGACGAGCGACATCGACTCGGCCAAGACCATCGCGATCATCGGCATCGCGGTCGGTGCGCTCGGGCTGATCGTCGCCATCGTCGCGCTGGTCCGGAAGCCCAAGCCAGCGTCGTAGCTCCTGCCCCACCGCTCGTCGGCCCGCACCTCTCGCGCGGAGAGGTGCGGGCCGCGGCGCGCTCGGGCTCGTCCTGCGCGCGGAGATGATCGAGCGCGCGTTCTCTCGTACGCTCGACCCCGCAGCGCAGCCCCCCGTCACCGGACCCGGTCCCAAGAGGCTCGACGCGCTCGTGTCCCGGTGCCCTCGCCAGCTGAAGGAGCCATGAAGATGGGAACTCTGCCGAAGTCAGGTCACGTCGAGGTCGTCGCGAACGCGACGCCCGAGGCCGTCTGGGAGATCGTCAGCGACATCACCCGGGTCGGCGACTGGAGTCACGAGTGCAAGGCCGGCGTCTGGGTCGACGGCGCAACCTCCGCCCGGCCCGGCGCCCGGTTCAAGGGCACCAACAAGAACGGGAAGCAGAGCTGGACCCGCAGCAACGAGGTCCTGACGGTCGACGCGCCCCGCGAGTTCTCGTGGAGGACGGTTCCGTCTCGGCTCTATGCCGACAGCACGGTGTGGACCATCACGCTCGAGCCCGTAGAAGGTGGGACCCGGATCGTGCAGAGCTTCGAGGTCGTGAAGCTCAACCCGATCCTCGATCGCCTCATCTACGCGGTCATGCCGAAGCACCGCGACCGCACGGATGCACTACGAGACGACATGCACCGGCTCGGCGAAGTCGCCCGCACCGGCGTCCCCATCGCCGACTGACCGTCGGCGCTACGCGCTCGACCGAGCTCACATCACTTCCGTTCCGTCGGGTCTGAGCACGCGCAGCGCTTCTCCGTCGAATTTCGCGAGCCATCCGGGTTCGTGCACGACGTGGTGGTGTCGGTCGCAGAGCAGCACCAGGTTGTCGAGCACGGTCGGCCCACCGGCTGACCAGTGCACCACGTGATGCGCATCGCACCACCCCGATGGCCGGTTGCATCCGGGGAATCGGCACCCGTCGTCACGCACGACGAGCGCCCGACGCATCGGTGGTGGCACCGTCCGCCGGCTCCGGCCCACATCGAGGACCTCGCCCCGGGGACCGGTCAGCACGCGGCTCACCGAACAGTCGCAGAGCAGCCTGCGTACGTCGTCGACGTTGATCGGACCGGTGAACACACCGTCGGTCCGACCCAATCGGCCTTCGGTCAGCGTCTCCCAGTCGACGACCACGTTCACGTGCGCCGTAGGCCGGCTCTCGTCTCCGAGGTGCGCGAGCGCGACCTCGCAGATCCGTACCAGGGCCGCAGCCATCCGCGCCGAACTCGGCAGCGGATCATCGAGCGACGGCGGATCCGTGTAGGCGTGGAGCGCAGTCGTGACCGTCTCGCCATCGACGTCGCTGAGGTCGCCGCGCAATGCGGTGCGGCCGCCGAAGGTCTGCGACACGTGCAAACCATCGAGGTTCCGAGGCTTCTTGCCATCGCGGCGCGCCAGGTTCCGGAAGTGCGCGACGGCGGCCCTCAGTCCATGCATGTCCTTGGCGCGCGCGAGCGTGAGAAACGCGCGTTCGCTGCCCTGGAGCTCGTCGTCGAACCCCTTGACCCGAGCCTCGGCAATCACGCGGACCGCGCCCGTGGAGATCTCGCCGTCGCGCCACGCCCGGTCGACCGCCGGCAGCAGCTCACATACCGCTCCGCACTGGATCGCCGCCTTGGCATCGCCTTCCCGCATGCCCGCCCGGTGCCGCAACCACGCCGCCGTCGAGGCCGCGCCGTCCACCGAGCCCACGCCACGAACATGTCCCGCGTGCGCGAGCCCCGCGAACACCGCCTCCAGCCGATCCATCTCCGCGCGCACGGCGAGGAGCTCCTCGGCCATCACCGGATCGGACAGCTCCGACGGGTCGATCTCCACGAGCTCGTCTACGACAAGACCAAGACGATGAGTTACGTCCACCACTGCCACGTTGCCTCCTCCCGCAATCCGAGACCAACCTGCGGGGGAAGCAAGTGGAACAGCCACAGACTATACGAATGTACGTTCGTATGTCAAGAGCTCGCTGCAGGCGGCGGTGCGGAACGGAACTCGGGCTCGGCCGGGCTCATGACCCCGACCGAGTTGCCGTCGGGGTCCGCGACGACGGCGTAGCGCGCACCCCAGAACGCGTCGTAGGGCTCCTGCTGACCCGCGTACCCCGCGCTCGTGAGCTTGCTGTACACGGCGTCCACCTCGTCCCGCGACGCGACGCGGAACCCGATCACCGCTCCGGTCTGCCCTTCGGGCCAGCCCCGATTCCACTCACGCGCGAACGGGAGACTGTCGAGGTCGAAGTCGAACCCATCGGACGTGCCCAGGTTGCGGTGATTCGCAGCCCACTTGGCGTCGGTCGGAACGATCTCGACGCCGAGCGCCTCGTAGAACGCCACCATCGCGTCCATGTCCCGGACCACGAGGTTGAGCCCGTCGAACACCGGTCGGTCATCAGCCACGACGGCGCCTCACTCCACCGGTCAGCTCGAGAAGTCGGGAACCGCGGCACGCGGGTTGGCGGCACGGCCCTTCGGCTCCTCCCACTCTTCCTGCCGACCGAGGGCCGTCAAGTCCAGGAAGTAGTACGAGCCGCCGAGCATCTCGGTTCCCCGCGCGTACACGGAGTACGTGTGGAAGACCGCGTCGCCGTCGCGCAGGAACATGCTGCAGCCGGGCTGCTCCGACGAGCCCTCGCCCAACCAGCCCATGCCGTGCTGCTCCAGCTCGGGCAGCGTGCGGAAGTTCCACATGACGGGTGCAACCGACGCGTCGATCGTCACGTTGAAGTCGTAGTTGAAGTCCGAGCCGTTCGACGAGAACCACGGGAACGTCCAGCCACGCTGCGTCTTGTAACGCTCGATCTTCGCGAGCGGCGCGCGCGAGACCACGACGAACGTCGTGTCGCGCGAGTGCAGGTGCCGAAGGAGGCCGTCGCACATCTCGTCCGCGGCGCCCGTGCAGCTCGGACACCCTTCGTCCCACTCCGGATCGAACATGAAGTGCTGGACGATCAGCTGCGACCGGCCATCGAAGAGGTCGAGCAGGCCAACCTTGCCGTCGGGGCCGTCGAGCACATAGTCCTTGTCGACCTTCACCATCGGGAGCTCGCGCCGCTTCGTGTTCAACGCATCGCGCGCCCGGGTCATCGCCTTCTCCTCGGCAAGAAGCTCCTTGCGGGCGACCAGCCACTCTTCCCTCGAGGCAACCTTCGGAAGACTCATGTCACGGCTCCTCCTTCGCAGCTCTGAACCCGGGTACTCAAGGTGCAGACCGCCGCAGCCTTCCAGACTCACCGATGCGACGAACCAGGACCATGAACCCTGATCGCCACTTCGGGCAATGTCTGGGTAGATGGGCAGCGTTGGCGCCGGACCGGACAATCAGCTGATCGAGGCATCGCTCACTGATGCCGACTGCTTCACCGCGATCTTCGAGCGACATTTCGGCGCAATCTACTCCGACGCCGCTCGGCGCCTCAGACCGGAGCCCGCGGACGATGTGAGCGCGGCCGTGTTCGTGGAGGCATTTGTCGGTCGCCGCCGCTTCGACCTCGCGCAGCCAGACGCCCGCCCGTGGCTCTACGGCATCGCGACGAATCTCATCCGGCGTCATCACCGGAGCGAGACGCGCCGCCTCAAGGCCTACGCGCGTGCGGTTCCGGGTGCGGACATCAATGCTCCCGACGTCGACAGCCGGTTGGATGCGGAAGCGACCGGACCGCTGCTCGCTGCCGCGCTCCACCGGCTCGCGAATCACGACCGTGACGCGCTGCTCCTCTTCGCCTAGGCCGACCTTTCGTACGAGGCCATCGCGATCGCGACCGACGTTCCCGTCGGCACCGTGCGGTCGCGCATCCACCGCGCCCGCAACCAGCTCCGAAGCGCACTCGGCACCGATTCGTTCGCACCAGTGCAGGAAGGCGACGCGCCATGAACGAACTGGATCTCCTCAAGGAGTGGATGCCCGCTGTCCCCGCCTCCGACGACGTGCGCGCCCACGCGCTCGCGGCACTCCAGGCCCAGCAGTCAGCTGGTCCGCCAGCGACGCCCGTTCGTCGCCCGATCTCGCGCCGCGTCACTGGCCGAGTCGCGATCGCCTTTGCGCTCGCGACGGCACTCGTGGTGGGCGCGATCGTGTGGGGTCAGCGCGAGGTCGACCGACGGGTGTCCGACGTCGAGACCGTCGCGCTCCCGAAGGACGCGCTCGGGGACGGGACGCTCGGGTCCGGACCGGTGAACATCCTCGTCGTCGGGTCCGACTCCCGCGCGCTGCTCAACAACGACGAGGCGTTCGGGAGCGCGACCGAGGTGCCGGGAGCGCGGTCGGACACGATGATCGTCGTCCGCGTGGACGGCGACACCGCGACGGCGTTGTGGGTGCCGCGCGACCTCAGGGCAAGTGCCGACCCGACGGACACGACGAGGATCAACGCGAGCTTCAACTCGGGACCCGCCGCGCTGATCGCAGCGTTGCACACGCGCCTCGGCATCTCGATCGACCACTACGTCGAGATCAACTTCAGCTCGTTCGAGAAGGTCGTCGACATCCTCGGTGGCGTGCGCATTGCGACCCCCGGTCCCGTGCGCGATGTCTTCACCGGACTCGATCTCCCGGGGCCAGGGTGCCAGGCGCTGAACGGAACCAAGGCGCTGCAGTGGGTCCGCAGTCGCCACCTCGAGGCTTTTGTGAACGGCGTCTCGACGGACGGGAGCTCCCGCGCGGATCTCGATCGTGCCGAGCGGCAGCAGGCATTCATCCAAGCGATGGGACACGCCGCGCGAGCGCGCGTGGGCCACGACCCGAAGGCTGCGCTCGCGCTCGCCGATGCAGTGATGCCCGACCTGGTCGTCGACTCCCGGTTCTCCCGCTCCGAGATCCTAGGCCTCGTGCGCGTGTTGCTCGACATGAACTCCGCCGGCATGACGACGGCGACCGTGCCGGTCGTTGCGGCACCCGAGGGCACCGTCGATCTTCAGCTCCCCGCTGCGGACGCCGCGCTTGCGCCCTTCCGCGGGGAGTCCAGGCGCACCGGCCCGTCATCGAGCGCACCATCGCCGCCGGCCCCGGCGTGCTGATTCTGCCGACGCACTACAACTGGTCGAGGACCTCGATGCCGCGGTCGAGCAACGGCGGCCCAATGCGGCGTAGGAGCCCGCGCTGGGAGTCGTCGTCGCTCGGCAGCTGGTGCGGGATCGAGTGCTCGCAGCGCGCGCCGTAGGTCGCCGCCGCGACCATCGCCGCCGCGAGCACGGCGCGCTCCCCGTCGTCGAAGTCGGCGCCTCGCGCGACCTCGTATTCGCTCACGAACGCCGCGACCTCGCTCGGGCTCGGGAAACGGGGACCGGCGCGAGTCCAGTCCGCACTGAACGTCACCGCGGCGGGCCCGAGCGCAGCCGGTTCGCGGTCGATGTGCACGCTGTCCCAGTCGTAGACCGCACGGATCTCCCCGCCGTCCACGCACACGTTCTCGATGCGCCAGTCTCCGTGGGCCACCACCGAGCGGCCGGCCGACGTCGTTCGCAGTCGCGCCAGCGACTCCATCCGCAGCTCGTCGATCCACTCCGCCCCACCACGCGTCGCCGCGAAGTCGAACCGGGGCGAGTGCGGCACCGGGTACAGCGCACCGTCGGGCGCGGTCAGCGGGTGGGACACGCCCTCGAGCCGCGCTCGGTGCGGTTCGCCGAGTCGCACGAACCGCGCGAACCCGCGCGCCAGCACCGCCCGCACCGCCGGATGGTGGCCATCCGCACCGCCGCGGCACCGGAGCATCACTTCGGCCGCAAGGTGGCCCGAACCGCACGGCGTGGCCGGAACGAGTGGGCGGGGCGCGGGAAAGCCGTCGGTTGCGAGCGCGCCCTGCACCGACGCGACCGCGTCGAGATAGTCCCGCCGCACGGACGCACGGTGGCCCTTGACCACCACGGAGCGGCCGTCGGTGAGCCGAACTCCATGGACACTGCCGCTGCTCGCCTCGAAGAACTCGTAGGCCTCGATCGCCCCGCCGAGGTGCGCAAGGCACCAGGCGTCGACCGCCCCGGCGATTGCGTCCGGCTCAGCCGTGCCGAACAGCGCGCGTTCGAGGGGGAGGTCATCGATCCCCCACTCCGCGACCCGCGCGGCGATCAGATCACCCAGGCCTGGCACGCCGACGATGATCGCGTGCCCGCCCCGCTCCCGCCTGCGGGCGTGCGCTCGGCGGCAGGAACCGGCAGTGTTGGAGGGTGGACGGACCGACGGATGCATCGAGCGCCCCGATCAGCCCCGCGGTCGGCGTCGCGATCCGCGCCGAGGAGCCGGGCGACGTCAGGGCCATCTCCGATGTGGTCGCGGCAGCGTTCGGATCGCAGGCCGAGGCCGACCTCGTGCAGGCCATCCGCGAGTCGGAGCACTTCGTGCCCGCGTGGTCGTTGGTCGCCGAAGCACACGGACTGATCGTCGGGCACGTGATGGTCAGCTTCGCGACGCTCGTCGACGGGAGAAAGAGCCGCCGCATCACGATGCTCTCACCGTTGGCCGTCGTCCCGGACGCGCAGCGCCACGGCATCGGATCGGCGTTGGTGCGTGAGGTCGCGGCACGCGTCGACGAACACGGCGAGCCGCTCATCGTTCTCGAAGGGAGCCCTGCGTTCTACGGGCGCCTCGGGTTCGAGTTCGCCGTCCCGTACGGCATCCACATCAAGCTGCCCGAATGGGCGCCGCCCGAGGCCGCGCAGGTGCTCCGCCTCCGCAGCTACGACGCGGCCCTGCGAGGCCGAGTGGTCTACCCGCCCGCGTTCGACCTCGTGACCGAGGACTGACGCAACCCGACGACCTTCCCGGCCTCGTCGAACGTCCACGGGTGGATCTTCTCATCGCGCTCGCTCCTGCCTCCGAGCTGCGGGAGCACTGCACTGCTAGTACCCGGTTACGACCAGCTTCGGCTTGACGCTCGTCAGGTAGACGATGCTCGCGATAAGACTGCCGATCCCGCACGCGACCAGCAACACGATCGGAAGCACGATCCAGACGGTCTTGCTCTGCCCGATCGCCTGCCACGCAGCGTCGGACCGTTTGGTGACGTCGACCAACACGATGATCGCGACGACCAGCGCGACGAACTGGACGAGGGCGAGCAGGACGATGAGGAGCTCAGGCGCGCCGATGCCCATATCGGACCGTACCGCACTCTCCGAGCCACGGGGCCTTGCGCGCTGGATGCCTGGACGGGACTCATTCGGCGTCGACGCTCTCGGGCCATCAAGATTCGACCCGGCGCGCCGGCGAACCGCTCGTAGACCGGATCCGTGCGGGTGCCGGCAACGACGAAGCCCTTCCGCTCGTAGAGCCGACGCGCCGGATTCGTGCTCGTGGTCGTGAGCACGACCTGTCGTGCGCCCAACCGCCGGGCGTCTGCGAGGGCCGCATCGAGCAGCGCGCTGCCTACGCCCCCGCCGCGGAGGTCCCGGTCGACGTAGAGCTCCGCGATGTAGAACGCGTCGGGCGGAATGGGAGCGTCGACGCGGCCACGCGCGCGCAGCTTGGGGAGCAGTCCGAAGATCCGGATGGGGCCGAGCACCTGTAGCGCGAGCTTCACGTCTCCGAGCTCGATGCCCGTGCTCGCGGCGTGCCACCAGTACTGGAGCATGCCCACCACCGCATCATCCCGGCACGCGACGAGCACCGGCTTCGTCGCGTCGGTCACACCGTCGCGCCGGACCTGCGCCACGCCGAATCGGCGCGCGCTCCACGGTGCCGAACATCCCGACGAGCTCCGGACCGGGCACCCCGAACCGCATCTCCGCGACGCGATCCACTTTTGCTTCGGTCGCGGCTCTGATCTCCAGGTCGGGCACGCGCGGGATTGTACGAGTGCGGGTAGCGTCGGGCGCGTGTCGCGAATCGAGGACCGACTCACGGAGCTCGGCATCGAGCTCCCCGCACCGTTCGCACCGGTTGCGAACTACCTCTCGTGCGTGCAGGCCGGCGACCTCCTCTTCGTCGGCGGCCACGGCCCGGACACCGGCGGCGACATCGTGCTCGGCAAGGTCGGCAGCGACCTCTCGCTCGAGCAGGGTCGCGAAGCCGCGCGTCTCACTGCGCTCTCGATCCTGGCCACGATGCGTGAGGAGCTCGGCGATCTCGACCGCGTGCGCCGCATCGTGAAGGTGCTCGGCATGGTGAACGTTGCGCCCGGGTTCAATCAGACGCCCGCGGTGATCGACGGCTGCTCGGACCTCCTCGTCGAGGTGTTCGGTGACGCGGGTCGCCACACGCGCTCCGCGGTGGGCATGGCCGCGCTGCCGTTCGAGATCCCCGTCGAGATCGAGCTGATCGCCCAGGTCGACTAGCGAACTATTCCGGTGCGGGGAGGGAGCTGCGACCGCCGGTGCCCCACCACGACGCAGTGAGCTGCGCCTTCTCGGAGCGCGGCACGATCTCCTCGAAGACGCGCTTGTACGCGGTACGGAGGATGAGCCATTTGCCGTCGCGCTTCACGTAGTCGTCCTCGTAGAAGGCAGCACCACGGATGTCGAGGTTCCACTGGGTGTCGATGACCCAGTCCTCGAGCGCCCAGACACCCGTCGCACTGTCCGGGCCGGTGAGCGCGATCTCGGGGTGATGCGCCTTGTGGCTCGACAGGAAGGTCTCGCGCCCCATCGCCTTGCGGAAGAACCCGACGATCGCATCGCGGCCGTCGTACGAGTACGCGCCTGCGCTGTACGCGCACGTGGCCTCAGGGACGAAGAGCTCGGCGATGTCGTCCCACTGCTTCAGGTCCAGACAGCGGAAGTACGCGTACTTGAGGCGCTCGATCGCTGCGATCTCCACCAGGTCGGCCGGGGTCATGAGTAGCGCGCCTCCTTGCCTCGGGATTCGCCGTGCTTCGCCACCGCGTCGCGCAGGTCCGAGACCAAGTCGTCGACCACGTCCGCATGGGCTGGCGAGAGCATGAGATGCAGGCCGCGCGGGTCGGTGTTGCGGTTCAGGTTCCAGCCCTTCGCGTCGAGCACGTCGCCGACGGCGTAGAGGTCCAGCGTGTCCGAGCACAGGGCGAGAACCGGGCCGATCGGGTCGCCGAGGACGTCGATGCCCTCGAGCGCGTCGATCGCGCTTCGGAGCCTGCCGGTCGTCTCGACCAGGCCGCCGACGATCTCGGCGTAGCCCGACGCACCGAGATAGTGCATCACCGCCCAGGCGGTTGCGATCGGGGCAGCGGGCCGCGCGCCCGCGACACCGGGCGAGCCGTAGAGCCCTGCACCCCACCGGTCGTAGAGGAACACCTGGTGGCCGAACCAGTCGTCGTCACGGTGCAGCACGACCGAAGCGCCCTTCGGGCAGTAGCCGTACTTGTGCACGTCGGCCGACATCTCCGTGACCCCCGAGACCCGGAAGTCCCACGGCGGCACGTCGTGGCCCAGTCGTTCGAGGAACGGGAGCACGAAGCCGCCGATGCACGCGTCGACGTGGCAACCCGCGCCGTGCTCGGCTGCGAGCGCGGCGAGATCGACGACCGGGTCCATCACGCCGTAGGGGTACGAGAACGCGGACGCGACCACGACGGCAGTAGACGGCCCGATGAGCTCTGCGGCTGCGCTCACGTCGGCTCGCCACCGCTCGTCGAGTGGAACCGTGACAACGTCCATCTCGAAGTAGTGCGCGGCCTTGGCGTAGGCGGGATGGGCAGAGGCCGGCACGAGAATCTGCGGGCGTCCGACGCCCCGCGCCTTCGCGCGCTCACGGTTCACGAGCATCGACATGAGGATCGACTCGGTACCACCCGAGGTCATCGAGCCCCCTCCCGCCTCGGGGAGGTGCACCATCCCGGCCGCCATCCCGACCACATCGCGCTCGAGCGCCGCGATCTCGGGGAACTTGAACGGGTTCAGGGCGTTGTGGAACAGGTAGCGGCGGTTGACCGCCGCCATGAGCTCCTCGAGGTCGTCACGGCCCGTCGGGTAGACGAGGCCGAAGAGGCGCGCGCCGTGCACGTCGGGCTCGAGGGCCTGGCGCGCGTCGAGGTCGGTGAGGATCGCCTCGGCCGCGAGCCCGACGGAGGGAAGCGGTGCCCGGGCCGGGCGGTCGGGGGTCACGCCGGCGACGCTATCTTGCGTACCGGACGCGGGGCACCGCCTGTGTCAGGCCGCGAGCCGGGTCGAGAGGTCGTTGCACGCCTCGCAGGTGGCCTCGGGCACGACCCCGAGGCGCATGAGCATCGCGAAGACCTTGCAACCGAAACAGTAGGCGAACACCGACTCGCAGAAGGCGGCGAACACGAGACCGGCCAGGATCACCTGGGCGACGCCGTCGGCGCCGAAGCCGAAGTGGGCGACGAGCGCGCTGAGCGAGAACGCGGCGCCGATCCCCTGCGCGAAGCGCTTGGGTGGGCCTGCGACCAACCGGGGGGTCACGTCGAGCCGAGGGGTGACGACGCGGGTGACGAGCTGGCCGAGCGGGCTGAAGCTAGGTCCCGCGAGCACGCGCGCGACGAAGCCGTATGCGAGGGGCACCAGCACCCACCACTGGCCGAGCCCGAGCACCGCGCCCGCCATCACGACCACGCCCGCCGCGACGAGACGCGCGGAGACCTCGTTGACGGGGTTCGGGAAGGCGAGCAGCCGTCGGACCATGTCGGCAACCTACGGCGCAATTCCCGACCATGCAAGTCGTCTTTTGTCACATGCCCCGCGGGCTGGCAGATGGCTTGCACTTGGGTGCGCGACCAGGCAGTCTCTTGCACCGCCTGACGCCTCGTCAGGTTCGTGAGGGGGAACCGTGCAGCGATTGAGGTGGGTGGCCCTGCTGTTGGTGTTAGCGCTCGTGGCCGCGGCATGCGGCCGTAGCGACGACAAGTCCGAGGGCTCGTCGGGCTCCACGACGACCGCCGGATCCAGTGGCGTCAAGAGCGCAGACTTCGGGTCACTCACCGAGGTCTGCCAGGACGGCGATCCGTCGGATGGGCCCGCACCGGGCGTCTCGGCCGACGAGATCAACATCGCCACGTTCTCGGACCCTGGTTTCACCGGGCGCCAGGGCCTCAACCAGGAGCTGTTCGACACCGCAGAGGTGTTCGCGGCCTGGTGCAACGAACGGGGCGGGATCAACGGCCGCGAGATCGTGGTCCACGAGCGCGACTCCGCGCTGTTCAACGTGAAGGCCAAGATGACCGAGGCCTGCGCCGAGGACTTCATGATGGTCGGCGGCGGCGCGGTCTTCGACCAAGACGGCGTGAGGACCCGGCTCGAGTGCATGCTGCCCGACATCGCCGGGTACGCGGTGTCGCCAGAGGTCCGCGGCTCGGATCTGCTCGTGCAGCCGGTCCCGAACTCGATCAAGACCCTCCCTGTGGGCGACTACGTCTACCTCAAGCGGAAGTACCCGGACGCAGTCGACCACGTCGGCATCCTCACCGGCGATCTCGTGACCACCAAGCTCGTCGGCCAGCAGAACAAGGAGGCGGTCGAGAGCCTCGGGTTCGAAGTCGTCTACGACGACGTGTACCCGCCGGCCGGCGTCACCGACTGGACGCCCTACGCCCAGGGCGTGAAAGACAAGGGCGTGAAGGGGCTCATCTGGGTCGGCGAGCCCGAGAACCTTGCCGGCCTCATGAAGGCGTTCGCGAACATCGGCTACGACCTCGACTGGGTCCGCACCGACGCCAACCACTACGACCAGAAGCTCATCGAGGTGGCGGGCTCCGCCCTCGACGTCCCGGTGCTCATCCGGAGCGCGTTCGAGCCCTTCGAGGACGCGAGCGACGACAACGCGACCGGTAAGTACCTCGCGGCGTTCGAGCAGTACAAGCCCGACGGCAAGAGCCGCGGCTACCTGGGCCTGCAGGCATGGTCGGCATGGCTGCTCTTCGCCGAGGCGGCCAAGCAGTGCGGCAACAACCTCACCCGCAAGTGCGTCATGGAGAACGCGCAGAAGGTCAACGAGTGGACCGGCGGGGGCCTGCACGCCAAGACCGACCCCGGCAGCGGTGACGCCTCGCCGTGCTTCGCGCTCGAGCGAGCAACGCCCGACGGCTTCAAGCTGGTGAGCGACACCAAGCCCGACGACGGCATCTTCAACTGTGACCCCAACAACGTGTACACGCTGACGGGCGACTACCCGAGCGGCGTGACGCTCGAGGAGGTCGGCAAGAGCATCTCCGAGCTGAAGTAGCGCCGGGCGTACGTGGACAAGTTCCTCACGTTCACGATCGTCGGCCTGACGCTCGCGGCGATCTACGCGATCATCGCGAGCGGTCTGGTCCTCACCTACACAACGACCGGCATCTTCAACTTCGCCCACGGCGCGGCGGGGATGCTCGCCGCGTTCACGTACTGGCAGCTCCGTTACGACTGGGGCTGGTCGGCACCGATCGCGCTGTTCGTGGTGCTGCTCGTGCTCGCGCCGCTGTTCGGCGTACTGCTCGAGACGGTGATCATGCGCGGGCTCCAGGGGACGACCGAGACCGTCAAGCTCGTCGTCTCGATCTCGCTACTCCTGTTCATGATCGGCCTCGCCCAGCTGATCTGGAGGCCCGGGGTCAGCCGACCGATGCCCTCGTTCTTCGAGGGGCGCACACCGATCGACCTCGGCCCGACGACGATCACCTGGCACCAGGCGATCACCATCGCCGTCGCCATCGCGGTCGCGATCGGCTTGCGCATCTTCCTGACCCGGGCCCGCATCGGCATCGCCATGCGCGCCGCCGTCGACGATCGCTCGCTCACGATGCTCAACGGCGCCCGGCCGAATCGGGTCTCGATGCTCGCCTGGGCGCTCGGAACCTCACTCGCGGCGCTCGGCGGGATCCTGATCGCGCCAGGTCCGGGCCTCGAGGCCGCGTCGCTCTCCCTGCTGATCGTCTCGGCGTACGCGGCCGCGGTGTTCGGACGCCTCCGTAGCCTTCCCATGACCTTCGTGGGCGCGATCGTGGTCGGCCTTGCCGAGGGCTACCTCGCGGGCTACCTGCCCCAGAACCAGTACCTCACCGGCTTCCGGATCGCCAGCCCCGCGATCATCCTGTTCATCGTGCTCCTCGTCCTGCCCAACCCGCGCCTGCGCGGGCGCATGACGAGGTCGCGCGAGTTCTTCCCGATGCCGACGATCACCGGTGGCCTCGGGTTCGCGCTCACCCTCGTGGTCGCCGCCGTGATGCTGGCCACGACGCTCAGCGACGCCGATCTCATCACCTACGGCCGCGTCTTCCCGATCGGGATCGTCGCGCTGTCGCTCGTCCCGCTCGCCGGCTTCGCCGGCCAGATCTCGCTGTGCCAGCTCAGCTTCGCGGGTATCGGCGCCATCGTGATGGCGCACCTCGGAGCGGGCGGGGATCCACTCGCTCTCGTCTGGGCGGTCCTGATCGCCGCCGCGGTGGGGGCGGTCGTCGCGCTCCCGGCGTTGCGGCTCTCCGGCATCTACCTCGCGCTGGGCACCGCGGCGTTCGCGGTGATCCTCGACCGTTGGGTGTTCAACCTGCCGCGCTTCGAGGTGTTCGGTCTCTTCGAGGTCAACCTCTTCGCCGGGGGCTCGGTGGCGGTCGATCCCATCCGCGCGTTCGGCACCGAGTTCGACGATCCCGCGTCCCAGATGATCATCGCGGCGGTCGCGTTCGCGCTCGTGGCGCTCCTCGTCGTCTGGATCCGGCGCGGTCGGCTCGGCCGTCGGCTCCTCGCCATGAAGGACAGCGAAGCGGCATGCGCGACGCTCGGGCTCAACCTGCTCAGGACCAAGCTCACCGTGTTCGCCCTCTCGGCCGGGATCGCCGGCCTGGGCGGTGCGCTCTATGCCACCCAGCTCACGAGCGTCCAGCCCGGGAACTTCGAGCTCGTGCAGAGCCTTCAGGTCTTCGCCCTCACGGTCGTGGGCGGGATCGGCGCGGTCGGCGGCGCGCTCTTCGCCGCAGTGTCGCTCTACGCGTTCCTGCCGCTGCTCACCACCCTCTGGCCGGCAACGGTCCGCTGGGTGGGCCTGCTCCCCGGCGCAACCGGCATCGGCCTGGGTCGCAACCCGAACGGCGCGGTCCACGAGATCCGGCAAGGATTCCTCCCGCTGTTGGCGGCCCGGGCCGTCCTCACGGTCATGTGCGTCGCGGTGACCGGCGCGTACGTCTTGCGGCTGCTCGATTTCATCGACAACTGGACCTTCGTGGTGCTGCTGATCGCCTGCCCCGTGATCGCCACGATCGCGGCCGGTCTCGCCAAGCCCAGGGCCGTCGAGGTGGCAGCCGGTCACGGCGCGGAGCTGCACGACGTCCCGGTCGAGTGGCGAGGGATCGACCGACCGTGGACCGAAGCCGACGCCGAGGAGCTCGACCGCCGGCTCGGCCTCAGCGAAGTGGAGCTGCGCGGTGTCGGCTGACACGAACGCGCTGTTGTCGGTGCACGACGTCACCGTTCGCTTCGGTGGCAACGTCGCGCTCGACGAAGTGAGCCTCGACGCCGTGCCCGGCTGCGTCACCGGCCTGATCGGCCCGAACGGCGCGGGCAAGACCACGCTGTTCAACGCCATCACCGGTTTGCTGCCGCCGGACGCGGGTCGGGTCCTGCTCGGTAAGCGCGACGTGACCAAGATCGGGCCGACCCGCCGGGCCCGCCTCGGCCTGGCCCGAACGTTCCAGCGGCTCGAGCTCTTCAGCCTGCTGAGCGTGCGCGAGAACATCCGTGTCGCCGCCGACATCCGGCGCGGATGGTCGCGTGACAAGGCCAACCCGACTGAGGTGGTCGAGTCCATCATCGATCGCATCGGGCTGAGCGACGTTGCCGATGCTCGCGTCGATGCACTCCCCACGGGCCAGTGCCGCCTGGTCGAGCTCGGCCGGTGCCTGGCCACGCGGCCCCAGGTGCTGCTGCTCGACGAGCCGGCCTCGGGCCAGAACGAGACCGAGACCGCCGCCTTCGCGGAGCTCCTCGTCGAGCTCGCCCACGAGGGCATCGCGGTCGTCCTCGTGGAGCACGACGTCCATCTCGTCATGAACGTCTGCCAGACGGTGCACGTGCTCGACTTCGGCCGGATCATCGCCACGGGCACTCCCGAGGAGATCCAGCAGAACGAAGCCGTGCTCACCGCCTACCTGGGCTCGGTCGCGACGTGAACCTGCTCGAGCTGCGCGAGATCCGGGCCGGCTACGACCGCATCGACGTCCTGTTCGGCATCGACCTCGTCGTTCCCGAGGGCAGCGTCGTGGCACTCCTCGGCCCGAACGGGGCCGGCAAGTCCACCACGTTGCGCGTCGCCGCCGGTTTGCACCCACCGACGGCAGGCGATGTGCTCGTCGCGGGGCGGCGGGTCAACGGCGTCCCACCGGAGGAGCTCGCCCGCCGCGGCCTGTGCCTCATTCCCGAGGGTCGCGGCATCTTTCCCAACCTCACGGTGCGCGAAAACCTGCGCATGATGAGCTACACCGGCGTCAAGCTCGCCGACATCGAGGAGCGCGCGTTCGACCGCTTCCCCCGCCTCGGGGAGCGGATCGTCCAGACCGCGGGGACGCTCTCCGGTGGCGAGCAGCAGATGCTCGCGATGGCCCGCGGGCTCGCGACCGATCCGGCGCTGCTCCTCCTCGACGAGCTGTCGATGGGGCTGGCGCCGATCATCGTCGAGGAGCTGTACGAGATCGTTGCCCAGGTCGCGCGAGAAGGCGTGTCGATCCTGGTGGTGGAGCAGTTCGCGAGCACCGTCCTCGGCGTCGCCGACTACGCGGCGATCCTGGTGCACGGTCGCGTGGCCAGGGTGGGCCGCCCGGCCGAGCTCGCGGATGACCTGTCCGAGGCCTACCTGGGGGCATGAGGAGAAGATGAGCGAGACCCACGACCGCGTCGAGCAGTTCAAGCAGGAGATCTCCGAGATGAAGGTGAAGGACCCGGCAACGGGCCGCGACCGCGTCTGGCTGCGGGTCGGCGTCGCGCTCATGGTGGTGGGCCTGGGCGTTGCCGTCGCCGCGTACTTCCCGTCGCACGCCGGCAACGACCTCGAGCAGCGCGACGCGATCGTCATGGCGCTCGGAGGCCTGGCTGCGACCGTGGTCGGCTCGGCGTTGTTCCTCCGGTACTCGCTGGCGGGCTTCCTGCGATTCTGGCTGGCCCGCTTCGTCTACGAGCAGCAGGCCCAGACGGACCGACTGCTGGGCGCCGGCCCGGAGAAGTCCCCTCAGGAAGGGCTCCCTCGGCTCAACGGCTAGGGCGCAAGGCAAGGAGGCGCTCGATCGCCTCGTCGAGCACCTCGGGGCGCTTGCAGAACGTGAAGCGCACCAGCGACCGTCCGGCATCGGCGTCGTCGTAGAAGACCGCGTTCGGGACCGCGACCACGCCGCAGCGCTCCGGCAGGCTCCGGCAGAACGCCAGGCCGTCGTCGGCTCCCAGGGGCCGGATGTCGGCGGTGACGAAGTAGGTGCCTTTGGGCGGGTACACCCTGAACCCGGCCCGGTCGAGCCCGGCGACCAGACGGTCGCGGCGGGCCTGCAGGTCCACCGCGACCTCCCGGAAGTAGGCGTCGGGAAGCGCGAGTGCGTGCGCGATGGCGTACTGAAACGGTGCGCCGCTCACGTAGGTGAGGAATTGCTTCGCCGTCCGCACCGCGGCGCACAGCGCCGGCCGCGCGCAGGCCCAACCGATCTTCCAGCCGGTGAAGGAAAAGGTCTTGCCGGCGCTCGAGATCGTGACGGTGCGCTCGCGCATGCCCGGCAGCGTCGCCAGCGGCACGTGGGCCGCGTCGTCGAACGTGAGGTGCTCGTAGACCTCGTCGGTGACGGCGACGAGGTCGTGCTCGCGGCAGCACTCGGCGACGATCTCGAGCTCGGCCCGTGAGAACACCTTCCCGGTCGGGTTGTGCGGTGAGTTCAGGAGCAGGACCCGTGTCTCGGGCGAGATCGCCTCGGCGAGCGCCCGAGGCTCGAACGTGTAGTCGGGCGGGCGCAACGTCACGACCCGCCTGCGGGCGCCGGCCATGGCGACCCCGGCCGCATAGGCGTCGAAGTACGGCTCGAACATGACCACCTCGTCGCCCTCGTCGCAGAGCGAGAGCAGGGACGCCGCGATCGCCTCGGTGGCTCCCGTGGTGACGAGGATCTCGGAGTCGGGTTCGTAGTGGAGGTCGTACCAGCGCGCCTGGTGCCGCGCGATCGCGTGGCGCAGCTCGGGGATGCCGATGCCGGGGGGGTACTGGTTGTGGCCCGCGCGGATCGCGGCAACCGCGGCGTCTGCGACCTCACGAGGACCGTCGGTGTCGGGATAGCCCTGGCCGAGGTTGATCGCGCCGGTCTGCACCGCGAGCGCCGACATCTCGGCGAAGATCGTGGTGCCGAAGCCGTGCAGGCGACGGCTCGGGAACGGGCGCCCGGTGGTCATCGACGCAGGAGGCTAGCGGCGCGAGGATCCCGCAGTGCCCGAAGATCCCTACGGCGTCCGCCAGGACGAGCGCGCGACGTTGACCGGCTTCCTCGACTGGTACCGCGGTGTCGTGGCGCGGAAGGCGGATGGCCTCGGACGCGAGCAGGCAGGCCGCGCTCTCGCACCATCGGGTCTCAGCGTGCTCGGCGTGATCCAGCACCTCGGCTGGGCGGAGCGGCTCTGGTTCCGTTGGCGCTTCGCGGGCGAGGACCTCGACCCCGACCTTCGCGACGACGGAGGGAACGCGCACACGTTCGTCGTCGCGCCTGATGCCAGCGTCGACGACGTGCTCGCCGGTTACCACGAAGCCCAGGAAGACGCTCGCCGGATCGTCGCGGCTGCGTCGCTCGACGCGATCGCCGCACGCGAGCATCGGTTGTTCGGCGCGGTCAGCCTGCGCTGGATCGTCGCGCACATGATCGAGGAGACCGCGCGGCACGCCGGCCACCTGGATCTCATGCGGGAATCGATCGACGGCCGCACCGGCGACTGACTCGCGTGACAACCCCGAGCGCGACTGCTACACAGGTCGGGCACGCTCACGGGGTGAGGGCGATGGTGCGTCGCACGACGACCCTGCTCGCGGTCAGCGGGGTGCTCGCGGCCGACCTCCTGACCCCGGCAAGCGCGGCCGCGACCACCGACACGGATGCGCCCCGCATCACCGTCACGGTGAACCCGCAGACGCCGCCTCCGGGTCCCTCGGGTTGGTACCGGGATCTCTCACCCTTCGGCACGCTCCCCTACGTGGTCGACTTCGTGGATCCCTCGGGCCTCGAGGGCGTCGCCTGCTCCGGGCTCCTCGAGTTCGACATCGGTCCACCCACGATCCTCGGGACCACCTATGGGCACAGCGCCGGCGTGGCCGTCGACGGGGTCCACGTGCTCGACTGCACGGGCACCGACGACGTCGGGAACAGCGGCGTGGGTCCGGGGTCGTCCCCCATGCCGACGGTCTTCAAGATCGACCGCGCGCCACCCGCCATCGAGTGCTCGGCACGCGCCCGCTTCCGCCGCCATCCGCACGCCGGCGTGCTGTTCGCCCGCGTCACCGACGCCACCTCGGGCCCCGCACGCTCCGTGGTCGCGGTGCAGGTCGACCGCTTGCGCACGGGCACCTTCACGGTGCCGGTGACGGCATTCGACGTGGCGGGGAACTCGACCACGTCCAGCTGCACGACGAGATGTGCCACCCGGGACGTCGCTGCTGCGACGGGCGCCGATGGCACCCGTCGACGCGCCCGTAGCAAGCGCGCGGCTCAGGCCGAGGCGCGTGCCGATCGGCGGGTGACGGCCAGCGCGATCGCGCGCCAGCCGAACATGGCGACGAAGAAGAAGCCGGTCGCGACGACCGTGAAGACCGACACTGCGGGCATACCCCGGAAGATCCAGCGCAGCGCCCCGCCGATCAGGACCGCGCCCGGGATGGTGATCGCCAGGCGGAGCCACATGCGGGCGGGGCTGGCGTAGAGACGCGTCGCGAGCCCCATCACCGCGAACCCGACCGCGAGCGGGGCGATCACCTTCAGCGCCCAGAGCGCGCCGCCGGTGATGTCGTGGTTCTCGCGGCCGGCGGCTACGAACACGACGAGCACGAGCCCGTCGAGTACGGGCGACCAGCGGACGAGGCGGGGCGACAGCTGCACGGGGCCAGTCTCTCAGCCGACGCCGCCCACGACCACCTTGGGTGGGTACTTGGAGAACGTCCGCAGGTGTCCGCCTATCCCCTGTTGAAACGCGTCGAGGTACGCGAGCTTGCGGATCATGTACGAATGCTGCTCGAGCGGGTCGAGGTAGAGGTTGTAGAGACGCGAGTACGTGTACTTCTGGGTGACCCCCGTAAAGCCGCCGGGATTCTGCACGTCGCGGTCGTCGTCGGAGGTGGACGCGAGCATGAACTTCCACTCCCCCACGCGCAACGCCGAGAACGTGCTGCCGAGCCAGTAGTACAGGAACTTGCGGTTCGAGTCGGCGCCGGCTCCGACCAGGAACGACGTCTGGTCGACGGCGTCGATGTACCGATCCGACGGGATGGCGTCGGACGCTCCGGCCAGGTGCAGGAGCGTCGGGAAGAGATCCATCAACGAGAACAGGCCGTCGGACGCCTGGCCGGCCTCGACCATCCCGCGCCAGTAGACGACGCCCGGGACCCGCTGGCCGCCCTCCCAGGTGGAACCTTTCGCAGACCGGAACGGTGACCACGCGCTGTCGGGCCAGGTCTCCATCTCGGGACCGTTGTCCGAGGTGATGAAGATCAGCGTGTCGTCGAGCTGGCCGGTCACCTCGAGCGTCGCGACAAGCCGGCCGACGATGTCGTCGAGCTCGATGATCGTGTCCTTGTAGGGATGCTTCGCCGGCGAGGACCCGAGGAATCTGGGATGCGGATAGTTGTCGAAGTGCGTCCCGCGCGTGCAGTGGTAGAGGAACCAGGGCTTCTCCTCGCCCGCCATGCGGATGATGAACTCCTGCGAGTACGCGCACCACTTGTCGTCGAGCTCCGAGAGCACCGGGATAGTGACCTCCTCGACGTTCTCGATGTCGCCGCCGCGCGTCGCGTGCACGAAGCACTTGTTGAACGGCGCGTTCTCGAGCCAGCGGGTGCGCTCCTCCGAGTACACCACCTCGGGGAAGAAGTACGGGTCGCGCCACTCCGTGTACATGTCGGAGACGGAGAGGAACCCGTAGAAGTCGTCGAAGCCGACGTTCTGTGGCTGGCTGTGGCGGTTCTCGCCCATGTGCCACTTGCCGACCGCCTGGGTGACGTACCCGGCGGCCGAGAGCAGCTCGGCGACGGTGACCTCGCCCTCGAGCCCGCCCGGCTCACCGTACATCGGCGGACGCATGAGGCCGTGGCGCATCGGGAGCCTCCCGGTCATCAGCGACGCGCGGCTCGGCGTGCAGCTCGGCTCCGAGTAGCAGCTCGTGAGGAGCATCCCCTCGCGGGCGAGCCGGTCGATGTTGGGCGTCGGCGCGCCGACGGCGACCCCGCCCCCGTAGCAACCGAAGTCGCCCCACCCGACGTCGTCGAAGAGGACCACGAGCACGTTGGTCCGCTTTCCGTCCCGAGCGGCGAGCTTCGCGGCTGCGGCCGCTTCCTGCGCATCGAACACGAAGTGCGGCTCGAGGTGCGCCGCGTCGCGCACGGTCTCGGCGACAACCGGGTCATGGGCCATTGGTGGCGCGCTCCTCGCTACGTCAGGAGGGGCATCGTCCCCGCGAGCCAGTGTGCCGGTCAAGGCGGCGCGCGGTGCACCCGGTCTGGTGCATTCAGACGCGCATCGGGAGTGTCGAGCGGCCCGCCTCGAGCTCGAGCAGGCACCGCTTCCAGCCGAGGCCACCGCCGAAGCCGGTCAGCGTTCCGTTCGCCCCGATGACGCGATGGCAAGGCACCACGATCGAAAGCGGGTTCCGGCCGTTCGCGGCGCCGACCGCACGGGCTGCGCCCGGTCGACCGACCCGGCTTGCGAGCTCGCCGTAGGAGATCGTCTCGCCATACGGAATGGCGCGCAGCGCCTCCCACACCTCGAGCTGGAACGGCGTGCCCTCCGGAGCGAGCGCGAGCTCGAACTCGGTGCGCTCCCCCGCGAAGTACTCGTCGAGCTGGCGCACCAGGGACACGAGCGCGCCGTCGTTGCGCACCCAATCTTCCTCTACGTTCGGCGCGCCGTCGACGAACGCGACGCGCACGACCTCCCCGCCGTTGCGCACAGCGAGCAGGAGCTGGCCCTGCGGACCGTCGTACAGGGTCGAAGAGACGGTCATTGGAGTCCTCCTCCTCCTCGACTGGTCGGCTCCGGCGCCGCGGCGCCGGCCTCCCTTGCCACCCGGGCGCCTGCGCCTCCGAGATCCGTCGCGGCAGTCCAGAGGTGGGCGAGCGCGTAGGCACGCCACGGGCGCCAGGCTTCAGCCCGCGCCAAGGCGGCGGTTGGGCTCCCGTCGAGACCGAGGGCCTCGAGCCCCCGGCGAACCCCGAGGTCGGTGGGCAGGAACGCGTCGGGATCGCCCGCGCCGCGCATGAGCACGTACTCGACGGTCCACGGCCCGATGCCGCACAGCTCACCGAGTCGCGCGCGGAGCTCGGCCCGATCGGCACCGGGGTCGACGGCGATGGCGCCGCGTGCGATCGCGGTCGCCAAGCGCCTGAGCGCCTCGCTCCGGGCGGCGGGCACGCCAAGGCCTTCGAGGCTCGCCTCCGCGATCGTCGCCGCGTCCGGGAACCGATGGGTGAGCGAGCCCTCCGGGCAGTCGAGGGGCTTGCCGTGAGCCTGCACGAGCCTGAACGCGAGCGTCCGCGCTCCGGCCACGGTCACCTGCTGGCCGAGCACGGCCCGCATCGCGAGCTCCGCAGCGTCGACGCTGCCCGCGACGCGACGGCCGGGCGCCAGCCGCACACACTGACGAAGCGCAGGATCGCGCTGCAACACGGCGTCGACTGCAGCCGGGTCGGCATCCAGGTCGAGGAGTCGCCGCGTGCGGTGAACCGCGGCCGTGAGATCCCGGACATCGGCCAGCCGCAGCAGCGCCTCCACCGCGTCGACGCGGGGAACGAGCGCGACCGTGCCGCAGCCGTAGGGAAGCGACAGCGATCGCCGATAGGTGCCGTCGACGACCTCCTCAACCCCCGGCACGGCGCGCGCACCGAGGAACGCGACCAGATCGGCACCGAAAAACGGGGTGCGCACCGCGAGCCGAAGCGAGATCGCGCCAGTCGGGACCGGCTCGGCTCGGCTCGACGCTCGACGAAGCTCGGTCGGCGAGAGCGCGAACACGTCGCGCACGGTGTCGTTGAACTGACGCACGCTGGCGAACCCGGACGCGAACGCGACGTCGGCGAAGCGCACGTCGGTCGTCTCGACCAGCACACGGGCCGTCTGCGCGCGTTGAGCGCGTGCGAGCGCGAGCGGCCCGGCTCCGACCTCGGCAGTCAGCAGTCGATGCAGCTGGCGCTCGCTGTAGCCGAGTCGGGCCGCGAGTCCGCCAACCCCATCCCGGTCGACGACGCCGTCGGCGATCAGGCGCATCGCCCGGGCCACCACGTCGCCGCGAGGGTCCCACTCGGGCGAGCCCGGCGACGCGTCCGGGCGACACCGCTTGCACGCCCGGTACCCGGCCCGGTGAGCGGCAGCCGCCGTCGGGAGGAGCTCGAGGTTCTTCCGGAGGGCAGTGCGCGCTGGACAGCTCGGACGGCAATAGATGCCCGTGGAGCGCACGGCCACGAAGAACCACCCGTCGAAGCGGACGTCGCGGCTTTCGACGGCCCGGTAGCAGGCCTCGGCATCGGGGAGCACCGCGTCAGCATCGCAGGCCGGCGACCGCGATGCTGGCGGGAATCGGCCATGGCGGTCGCTGTGCCACGATGCCGCCGTGCAGATCGACGACGTCGTGCGGGAGGCCGCTGCCCGGACGCCCGGCGGGCTCGCGCTGGTCACCGAGGCGGGGCGAGCGACGTTCGCCGAGCTCGACGCCGAGGTGGACCACCTCGCCACGCGGGTGCTCGACGCGACCGACCCGGGTGACCGGGTGGCGATCCTCTCCGAGAACCGCGCCGGGTACGTGCACGCCTACTACGGCGTGCCGCGAGCGGGCCGGATCCTGGTGCCCCTCAACCACCGGCTCCACCCGGAGGAGTGGGCGAGTGCGCTGGGTCGTTCGGGCGCCCGGCTGCTGCTCGCCGAACCGGACCTGCTCGAGCGCCTCCGAGTGGTCCTCCCCGACCGTTCGACACCCGACCCCGCCTCGATCGAGACCGTCGACCTCTCCTCCCCCGGTTTGTGCTCCGAGGCGCGCATACCGCTCCCGAACGCCCAAACCGGGCAAGGGGCGGGCGGGTCGGAAGGGGCGGGCGGGGCAGGTGGCGTGGCGTGGCTGGTCGGGACGTCGGGCACTACGGGCACTCCGAAGCTCGCCATGCTCACGCACGCCTCGTTGCTCGCAGCCGTCGAGGCCACCCTCGGCGCCCGACCCGTCGGCGACGACGACGTGCTCCTCACCCCGTTCCCGCTGTGCCACGTCGCCGGGTACAACGTGCTCGTCCTGCACCGGCGGGCCCGCCCGCTGGTGCTCATGCGCCGCTTCGACCCTCTCGTGCTCGCGGGCCTCGTGCGCGAGCACGGGGTCACCATGCTCTCGCTCGCCCCCACGATGATCTCGATGCTCCTCGACCATCCGGCAGTCGAAGACCGCGACCTCGCGACGGTGCGCGCGCTCGGATACGGGGCGTCGCCCATCCCCGGGCCCGTTCTGCGCCGCGTCGTCGAGCGTTGGGACTGGGACTGCTCCCAGGGCTACGGCATGACCGAGCTTTCGGGCAACGCGGTGTTCCTCGGACCCGGCGACCATCGCGCTGCGGCTGCGGGCGACAAGCGGCTCCTGCACGCGGCCGGTCGTCCCGCGCCCGGCGTGGAGGTGCGCCTCGCCCGGGCCAACGCCGAGATCCTCGTACGCGCGCCGCAAGTGATGGCCGGCTACTGGCAGGACCCGGATGCAACCGCGCGGGCGCTACGCGACGGATGGCTCCACACCGGCGACGTCGGGCGCGTCGACGCCGACGGGCTCCTCTCGATCATCGACCGCGCGAAGGACGTGATCGTGAGCGGCGGCGAGAACGTGGCCTCGCGTGAGGTCGAGGACGTCCTGCACCGGCACCCGGCGGTGGCCGACGTCGCGGTGATCGGGCTCCCCGACGAGCGGTGGGGCGAGCGGGTGTGCGCGGTCGTGGTGGCCCGTCCCGGCACGACCGTGACGACCGACGAGCTCGTGGACCTCGCCCGGGCCCACCTCGCCGGCTTCAAAGCGCCGCGAGAGGTGGTCTTTTTGGCCGATCTCCCCCGCAACGCCTCCGGCAAGGTGCTCAAGCACCGGCTGCGCGAGGACCTGGGTCCGGAGCCGGCGTAGAACCGGTTCCGGTACCCTCGCGGCATGACGACCGAGCTCGGCGACGGCGCGTTCGACGCGGACAACCACTACTACGAGGCCCTCGATGCGTTCACGCGCCACCTCGATCCCCGCCACGGGCCGCGCACCGTGCAGTGGTGCGAGATCGACGGCCGCAGGTACCACGTGGTCGGCGGCCGGGTGAGCCACGCCGTCGTGAACCCGACCTTCGACCCGATCGCGAAGGCCGGTGCGATGCACGACTACTTCCGCGGCAACCCCGACCAACGGTTCCCCCTCGAGTTCCTCCGCGACCGCGAGCGGATCCGCCCCGAGTACCGCGACCGCGACGCGCGCCTCACCGTGATGGACGCCCAGGGCCTCGACGCCTGCTGGATGTTCCCCACGCTCGGGATGCTCTACGAGGAGCTCCTGAAGCACGACCCCGAGGCCGTCACGCTCACCTTCAGCGCGTTCAACCGTTGGATTGCCGAGGACTGGGGCTTCGCGTACCGCGACCGCATCTTCGCCGCGCCGTACCTGAGCCTGTGCGATCTCGACTGGGCGGTGCGCGAGCTCGAATGGGCGCTCGACCAGGGTGCGCGCCTGATCGTCATGCGGCCGGCCGCGCAGTTCACCCGACTGGGGCCCCGCACCCCGGCCGATCCCGAATTCGACCCGTTCTGGAGCCGGGTGCAGGAGGCGGGCGTCACGGTCGTGGTACACGCCGGCGACTCCGGCCAGAGCGCGAACGGGTACGCGCCCGACGGGTTCGCCGCGACCTTCGGCGGCGAGAACCGCCCGAGCATCAAGATGCTCCACATCGAGCGGGCGATCTACGACTACCTCGCGTCGCTGATCTTCGACCGCTTCTTCGTCCGCTTCCCCGGGATCCGGGTCGCGAGCGTCGAGAACGGCAGCGAGTTCCTGCCCGACCTCTTCCGCAAGCTCACGTCACAGCACCGGCGCATCCCGGGCTTCTTCCCCGAGGACCCGGCCGAGACGTTCCGGCGCCACATCTGGGTCAACCCGTTCTGGGAGGACGACCCCTACGAGATCGCGGCGCTCGTCGGCGAGGACCGCGTGATCTTCGGGTCCGACTGGCCCCACATCGAGGGCATGCCGGAGCCGCTCGACTACGTGCGCGAGCTGAAGGACTTCGACGCCGCGACCCAGCGGAAGATCCTCCGTGACAACACCGCCGCGCTGAACCAGCGGCTCACGCACTAGCGGTCGCACCAACGGTCCACCGCTCCCCCGGGAGTTCCACCTAACGTGACCGTGACGATTGACCGTCGATCGTCACGGTCCTGGTCGGGAGGCGCGATGGCGTGGCGACGGCAACGGGCCCGCGCCGAGGAGCTGCGCGCACTCGAGCTCGAGCTCGCCACCATCCAGATCGAGACGCTGCGGGCGGAGCTCCTCACCGCCCGGACCGAGGCCGACGACACCCGGGCGGTCCTCGCCCAGCGCGACGGTGAGCTCAGCACGCTCGTCGAGCGGGTCGCTGCGACCTGCGAACGGCTCGAGGCCCGGGCCGACGCCGACCGCGCCGAACGGCAGGCGCTCGCCGAGGCGCTGACCCGCATCGCCGAGACCCTGGCTGTGCGCCAGGTCGCCCCGGGTCCGGCCTCCGAGGTCGGCGCCCGGACGGTGATCGGCGGCTCGGTGCACCCGGCGGAGGCCACGGCACTGCGCACCGTCGAGCCCGAGATGCCGGAGCCTGCCGCCGAGGAGCCCGTGATCGTCCTGCCCGACGAACGGCTCTCGCGCCAAGGAGCCGCGCCACTGGGCGCCGGCGACGAGTGCTCGGTGCGGTTCCGGTTCGACAACCGCTGGATCGACGGCTTCGAGATCTGCGAGACGATGCGCCAGGACGGCCACGTCCGCTACCGGCTGCGCCGTCGCCTCGACGGGTGGGTGCTCCCCGAGCTCTTCGAGGCCGCCGACGTCCGCCGCTTCGACCACGCCGTCGCCGACGTCCTCGGTTTCACCGACTGACTCCCGCGGGAAGCCGAGCTCAGCCTTCGTCGACGATCAGCTCCTGCAGTCGGGCCACCCGATGGTCGTCGACGCCCAGGTACCGTGCGAGCACACCGAGCGCGAGCTCGGGCGCGAGGGAACCGGCCTCGAGCATCTCGGAGAGGTCGACCCAGTCCCTCGGGCGGTCGAAGAACGCCTTGAAGACCGCCAGATCGGTGCAGCCGAGGAACGGCACCGAGGTTCCCGCGAACTCATGGGTGACGGCACGATCCGCGACCGTCGCGTGGAACTCGGTGGTGTTCGTGAAGACGTCGACCGGGGTGTTGTCCCACCACAGCCGCACCTGCCCGTCCTGCAAGCAGCGCGCGAGGTCGTCGTCGCTCCGGCTCATTTCCGAAGGCAACGCGTCGAAGATCTCCGACGAGCGCGCTTGCTCGACGAACACGTTGACGTCGATGTCGATCGTGCCCCGCGCCCGTTGCGTGCACCACGCCAGCGCGAGCGCCCCACCGAACGCGTGTGGCAGGTCACCGGCGTCGAGCGAGTGGTGCACGGCGAGGATCTTGCCGACGATCGTCGGCGCGGCCGGACTCACCGCGCACCGAAGATCGGAAGGTCGCCATCCGCATGGCGGGCCGGGAACTGCTCGGCCAGCTCGAGGACCGCGAGAAGCTCCTCGGCCCGGTCGGCCTCGGGCGCCACGCCCGGCGTGAGCCCGGACGCGATCGTGAAGCCCGCCGCGCGCACGATCCGGTCGAGGGTGTCGACCGTCGGGGTCACCCGGCCGGACTCGTAGGCGGCAAGGGTCGAGTGCGAGGTTCCGGCCCGCCGGGCGAGCACCCGCAGGCTGAGGCCCGATCGCCGCCGGGCGTCCCGCAGGATCGTCGCTGCGTCCACCCGCAGATGCTAGCAAGGCGGTATCTGATCCGATACCATCCTCGGACCCCCACGGCGGCCCCGGCGCTACCCGCCCGTCTGGCTCCGACCCCGCTCCATGATGGCGGCGCGCCGGGCCTCGATCGCCTCCCGGTCGAGCCCGTCGGACTGCCAGTCACGCGAGGCCTGGTCCTCGATGCGCCAGGCCTCGGCGACGGTGGTGTCGCTCACCTCGGCGTAGGTGCGCAGCATGCGCCGGACCGCCGCCTGGTCGATCGTGCGGCAGTCCGCCGCGAGCCCCTGGCACACGGTGAGCAGCTCGCCGTGTGACACCACGTGGTTGACCAGTCCCCATTCGTACGCGAGCTGCGCGTCGACGAAGTTGCCGGTCACGCTCATCTCGCGGGCTCGCGCCACTCCGATGCGCTGGGGCAGCAGCACCGTGAGGCCCCAGCCGGGCATGATCCCGACGCGTGCATGCGTGTCGGCGAACCGGGCCCGCTCCGACGCGACGAGGAAGTCGCACGCGAGCGCGAGCTCGAACCCGCCGGTCACGGCGACGCCGTTGACCGCCCCGATGAGCAGCTTGGTGCGCGGCGGGAGCGCACCGCGCCAGGGCAGCCTCCCGTTCCGATCCTCGTTCACCGACCGCAGTTCCTCATCGGCGACGCCACCCGCGCCCAGCTCCTTGAGGTCGACACCCGCGCAGAACGCCGGGTCGGCACCGGTGAGGATCATCACATCGACCCCAGGATCGGTTTCGCACTCGAGGACGACCTTCGGTAGCCGGCGTCGCACCGCTCCGTTCAGCGCGTTGCGCGCCTCCGGTCGGTTCAGCGTGATCGTCGCCACGCCGTCAGTCACGTCGACCAGCACCACTTCGTCGCTCACCCAGGCCTCCTCGTCAACAGCGAACCGGTAGCCTGCCCCATGACGATCATCCTCGACCGATTCCATCTCGACGGCCAGGTCGCGATCGTGACCGGCGCCGGCAAGGGCATCGGGGCCGGTTGCGCGCTCGTGCTCGCTCATGCGGGAGCCGACGTCGTCCTCGCCGCCCGTGCGGAGTCCGACCTCGACTCCCTTGCCGACCAGATCCAGCCCATGAGGCCCACCGACGTCCCGGTCCCGAGGTCACCGACGAGGTGCTTCGCGGCCGCCGCGCTCTCCCGCACCGCCCCACGAGAATCGGCCGGGTCCACAAGCTCGGGGTGCGCGAGCACGCCCTTGATCGCCTCCTGGCCGACGAGCCCCGTCGTCCACTGGATCACCCGATACGCCATCGAACCCCATCGGTCGGACGCCGGAGCCTACGCGGGCCCGACCGACTCGGGTTGTGGCAGCGTGGTGCGCATGGCCGACCTCGTGATCCGCAACGGCACCGTCGTCGACGGGACCGGCTCACCGCCCACGCTCGCCGACGTCGCGGTCACCGACGGCGTCATCACCGAGCTCGGCGACATCGACGGGCGCGGACATCGCGAGATCGACGCCGACGGGCTGCTCGTCACCCCGGGCTTCGTCGACATCCACACCCACTTCGACGGCCAGGTCACCTGGGACCCGATCGTGGCACCGAGCTCGCTCCACGGCGTCACCACGATCGCGATGGGCAACTGCGGCGTGGGCTTCGCGCCGGCACGACCCGATCGCCACGACTGGCTCATCGGGCTGCTCGAGGGCGTCGAGGACATCCCGGGGACCGCGCTGGCCGAAGGCCTCACCTGGGGCTGGGAGTCGTTCCCGGAGTACCTCGACGTCCTGGCCGGGATCCCGCACACCGTCGACGTCGGCGTGCACGTGCCTCACGCCGCCCTGCGCACCTACGTGATGGGTGACCGCGGCGCCAACCACACCGCGACACCGACCGACGACGAGTTGGCCTTGATGGCGACGCTCCTGCGCGAGGGTCTCGACGCCGGCGCGCTCGGCTTCGCCACGTCGCGCACCGACGTGCACCGCACGAGGGAGGGCGTGAACATCGGCACGCTCACCGCCGGCGAGCGCGAGCTGCTGGCGCTGGCCACCGTGATGCGTGAGACCGGAATGGGCGTGACCCAGCTGATCTCCGACGCGTACCAGCACCCCGACGACGCCTTCGCCGACCGCGAGGTCGACCTGTTGGAGGCGTTCGCCCGCACCTCGGGGCGACCGCTCTCCTTCACAGTGCAGCAGCCCTATCACGCCTCCGAACGCTGGCGGCACCTGTTCGCGCGCGTCGCCGACATGCGCGCCGCCGGCCTCGACGTGAAGCCGCAGGTCGCGCCCCGACCGATCGGCGTGCTGCTCGGGCTCGAAGCCACCGCGAACCCGTACCTCTTCACCGCCGCGTACCACGAGGTCGCCGAGCTGCCGCTCGACGCGCGCGTGGCCACGCTGCGCGACCCCGAGCGTCGCCGCCGGATCCTGGAGGAGCACGAGCAGATGCGCGCGGGACTCCCCGACGGCCTGTTCAAACAGATCAGCTCCGGCTGGGACGCGATGTTCCCCCTCACCGACCCGGTCGACTACGAGCTCGACGCCGACTGGTCGTTCGGCGCCAGGGCGCGCACCGCCGGCGCCGACCCGGCCGCGACGGTGTACGACGCGCTGCTCGAGGACGGCGGCCGCCGTCTCCTCTACCTGCCGCTCTTCAACTTCGCCCACGGGAGCTTCGACGACATCCACGAGATGATCACCACCCCGTTCTCGCTGTTCGGCCTGTCCGACGCGGGTGCCCACTGCGGGGCGATCTGCGACGCGTCGATGACCACCTCGACGCTCGTGCTCTGGGGCCGCGACCGCAAGCGCGGCGAGCGGATCCCGATCGAGTGGCTCGTGCACGGGCACACCCAGCGCACCGCCGCCCACGTCGGTTGGCTGGACCGCGGCGTCGTCGCGCCCGGCTACGTCGCCGATCTGAACGTCATCGACTTCGACACGCTCGCGTGCCGAGCACCGCACCTCGTGCACGACCTGCCCGCGGGCGGGCGCCGGCTCATGCAGCACGCCACGGGCTACCGGTACACGATGAAGGCCGGGACCGTCACGTTCGAGGACGGCGAGCACACCGGGGCGCTGCCCGGCAGGCTGCTACGGGGCGCGCAGCACGCACCGGCGTGAGCAGCGCTACTTCTCCGCCGCGGCCTTGATCTGGTTCGCGAGGTTGCCGAGCAGGCCGTCCATGAACTCCTTGAGCTCGTCGGGGCGCACGTCGCACGAGTAGACGAGCAGCGCGGTGTCGCCGTCCTCGATCACGTCGATCGTGGCGATGTGGTGCTCGACGGGCAGCGGCCCCTCGGTGATCGAGTACTGGAGGCGGCGGAGCTCGTCGTCGTTGGTGACGATCTCCTCGACGATTTCCGTGCCCATCGCCGTGATGGTGCGCGCCGTGCCGTCGAAGGTGCAGGCGTCGATGCCGTCGGCCCACTCGGAGATGCCGGCCGGGTCGCTCACGATCTCCCACACCTCGTCGGCGGGGGTCTCGATGCGGACGTGATGACGGATCGTGGCCACGGGGCGCTCCTCGAGGTCGGTGCGGAGGGTCGGCGGTAGACGGGCAACGTAGCCGACCAGTGCACGGCGCGTAGTCTGCGACCCAGAAGACCGGGGGGGAGCCCACGATGGAGTACCGACGCCTGGGACGCGCCGGACTGAAGGTGAGCGTGCTGTCGTTCGGGAGCTGGGTGAGCTTCGGCACCCAGCTCGGCGAGGACACCGCGCTCGAGTGCATGGAGGCGGCGCACGCCGCGGGCGTGAACTTCTTCGACAACGCCGAGGCCTATGCCGGCGGCGAGTCCGAGCGGATCATGGGCACTGCGATCGACCGCCTCGGCTGGCCGCGCCACTCCTACGTGATCTCCACCAAGGTCTTCTGGGGCATCCACGGTGGCGTGAACATGCGAAGCACGCTGAACCGCAAGTACCTGATGCACTCGATCGACGGATGCCTCGACCGGCTTGGGCTCGACTTCGTCGACATCCTCTACTGCCATCGAGCGGATCCCGAGACCCCGATCGGCGAGACGGTGCGGGCGATGTCCGACATCGTCGCGAACGGCAAGGCGCTCTACTGGGGCACGTCCGAGTGGACCGCCGACGAGATCCGGGCCGCCGCCGAGATCGCCGAGCGCCACCACCTGCACGCACCCGTCGTGGAGCAGCCCCAGTACAACCTGCTGAGCCGGCGCCGCGTCGAGCAGGAGTACGCCCGCCTCTACGACGACATCGGGCTCGGGCTCACCACGTGGAGCCCGCTCGCGTCCGGGCTGCTCACGGGCAAGTACCGGGAGGGCGTCCCCGAGGACAGTCGCGCGACGCTTCCCGGTTACGAGTGGCTCCGCGACCGGCTCACCGACGAGCGCGCGAACGAGAAGGTCGCTCGCCTCGACGGGATCGCCGCCGACGTCGGCTGCACGCTCGCGCAGCTGTCGATCGCGTGGTGCGCGAAGAACCCCAACGTGTCGAGCGTGATCACCGGCGCGAGCCGGGTGCAGCAGGTGCACGACAACATGGGCGCGCTCGACGTGATCCCGCGACTCGACGACGAGCTGATGGCGCGCATCGAGGCGGCCGTCGTATGAGCGAGTTCGAGGGAGTGGCCGGCGACACGTGGCGCGAGTCGACACCGTGGTGGCCACCGGACCCCGCCCCACCCGACGGTGCACCCAACGTGGTGTTGATCGTCCTCGACGACGTCGGGTTCGCGCAGCTCGGCTGCTACGGCTCCGACATCGACACCCCCAACATCGACCGGCTCGCCGCGGAGGGGGTGCGCCTGTCCCGGTTCCACACGACGGCGCTCTGCTCGCCCACCCGTGCGTGCCTGCTGACGGGGCGTAACCACCACTCCAACGGGATGGCCCGGGTCGCCGACCTGGCGCTCGGGTTCCCCGGGTACAACGCGATCATCCCGCGGGAGAACGGATTCCTCCCCGAGATCCTGGACGCGAACGGCTACGTGCCCGTCGCCGTCGGCAAGTGGCACCTGACGCCGGAGGACGAGGTGCACGCCGCCGCGCCGCGCGACTCGTGGCCGTGCGGGCGGGGCTTCCGCCACTGGTACGGGTTCCACGGCGGCGAGACCCACCAGTTCGTGCCGAGCCTGTACCGCGACCACACCGCGATCGACCCGCCGCGCCCGCCCGAGGCGGGCTACCACCTCTCCGAGGACCTCGCCGACCAGGCGATCCGGATGCTGGGCGAGATCCGCTCGGTCGAGCCCGAGCAGCCGTTCTTCTGCTACTTCGCCACCGGTGCCTGCCACTCCCCCCACCACGCGCCCCCCGAGTGGGTCGAGCGCTACCGCGGCCGGTTCGACGACGGCTGGGACGCGTGGCGCGAGCGCACCCTCGCCCGCCAGATCGACCTCGGCCTCGTCCCCGAGGGCACCCGGTGCTCACCGCGCCCCGACTGGGTCTCGGCGTGGGACGACCTCGAGCCCGACGACCGACGGGTGGCCGCCCGCTTCATGGAGTGCTTCGCCGGTTTCCTCTCCCACGCCGACGCCCAGGTGGGGCGCGTCCTCGACTTCCTCGACGAGCTGGGCGAACGTGACGACACGATCGTGGTGCTGGTCTCCGACAACGGCGCGTCCTCGGAAGGCGGCGCGCTCGGGTCGATCAACGACGCCCGACTGTGGAACGGCGCGCCCGCCGGACGCACCGAGCTGCGCGCCCGCATCGACGAGATCGGCACCGCGACGTCACACAACAACTACCCGTGGGGCTGGACGATGGCGGGCAACACGCCATTCCGGCGTTGGAAGCGCGAGGTCCACGAGGGTGGGATCGCGGACCCGTGCATCATCCGGTGGCCGCGGCGGCTCGCGGCGGGAGAGATCCGCCACCAGTTCGCGCACGCGATCGACGTGGTTCCTACCCTCCTCGAGCTGATCGGCATCACGCCGCCCGACCGGCTCGGCGGCTACGAGCAATCACCGATCGAGGGCACGAGCTTCGTCTACGCGCTCGACGACGCCGCGGCGCCGGAGCGACACACGACCCAGTACTTCGAGATGCTCGGCTCGCGCGGCATCTACCACGAGGGTTGGAAGGCGGTGACGTTCAAGCCGCTCGGCCAGATGTACGGCGACGGGCTCGACCCCGACGCCCCGTTCGATGACGACGTCTGGGAGCTCTACGACACCCGTAGCGACCCGACCGAGGTGCGCGACCTCGCGGCGGAACGTCCCGACAAGGTCGCCGACCTCGTCGATCGCTGGTGGGAGGAGGCTCGCCGGTACCAGGTGCTGCCGCTCGACAACCGGCCGATCGCCGCGCTGCTCAATCCTCGCCGACCGTTCGACACGCGCACGCGGGCCGTGTACTGGCCCGGCGGCGCGCTGGTACCCGAGACGAACGCGATCAACACGCGGGGGCGTCCCCACGCGCTCACGGCCGAGGTCGAGATCCCGGAGGGGTCTGGACCCGAGGGGGTGCTCCTCGCGATGGGCACCGTGCTCGGGGGCTGGTCGTGGCACCTCCTCGATGGGCGGCTCCGGTACGTCTTCAACTTCGTCGGCCGGAAGCGCTACGTCGTCGACTCCGATCTCGTGGTCCCGGCCGGCCGACACGTCCTGCGCTGCGACGTCGCGGTGCGCCCCGACTACTCGGCCGTCGCCCGACTGCTCGTCGACGGCGAGATCGTGGGCGAGGGGTCGATCGACCACACCACGCCGGCCCGTCACTCGATCTCGGGCTCGGGCATGACCTGCGGGTGGGAGCAAGGACCGCCGGTGGGCGAGGGCTACGCGGCCCCGTTCCGGTTCACCGGGGTGCTGCCGTTCGTGATGGTGGAGGTGGCCGGCGACGCCAACCTCGACCCGCAGGCCGCGTTCGACGCGATCATGGCCCAGCAGTAGACAGACGGGCGGACCGCGTCCGGGGGGGGAGCGCCATGACGGTCATCGACATCGACCAGCACCTCGTGGAGTACCGAGGCCTGTGGGAGGACCACGTCGACCCCGCCCGGCGAGAGGACGCGATCGGGATGGTCGACGACGCCGCCGGCAACACCTGGATCACGTGGCGCGGCGAGCGTCTCGGGCTCGCCGAGGTGCAGGTGCCCGGTGACACCGCGACGATCGGCGAGCGCCACGTGCGGGCCTTGCGCGGCGAGGCTCCCGACCGGCGTTACGACGACGCGCTTCCTCGCGACTACTGGGATCCGGGCACCCGCCGCGACCACCTGCGCGCGCTCGAGGTGGACGAGGCGGTCCTGTTCCCGAACTACGGCCTGCTCTGGGAGCGCCGGCTCTCCGGTGACCTCCCGGCGCTGCTCACGAACATGCGGGCCTGGAACCGCTGGTGCGCGACGGTGGCCGCCGACGGCCAGGGCCTGCTGCACCCGGTGTTGCACTGCACGTTGCGCGACCTCGACTGGCTGGCCGAGGAGCTCGGCGCCGCGGCGCGCGCCGGGGTGCGGCTCGCGATGGTCGCCCCCGCGCTCGTCGACGGGAAGCCTCTCTCGCATCACGACCTCGACCGGGCGTGGGCGATGTTCGTGGCGCACGGCATCTCCCCGGTGTTCCACGTCGCCGACCAGCCCCGGCCGTTCGCCGACGCGTGGTACACCGACCGACCGGAGGCGTTCGTGCCGGTGATCGAGTCGGTGTTCCTCTGGACTGCGGCGGCCCTCGCGTGCACCGACCTGATCGTGAACGGCGTGCTCGAACGCCACCCCGACCTGCGGCTCGGGGTGGTGGAGCTCTCCGCGATCTGGGTGCCGATGTACCTGCTCATGCTCGACGGCGGGGTCGAGTTCACCAGCAAGCTCAACGGGTTCCCGCCGAGCGAGCTGCCGATGCGGCCGAGCGAGTACTTCCGCCGCCAGGTGCGCGTGTCGTCGTTCTCCTACGAGCTGCCCGAGCACCTGCGCAGCCAGCTCGGCGGCGCCGACCTGCTCATGGCGTGCAGCGACTACCCGCACTCCGAGGGCACGGCCACGCCCGTACGCGACTACGCGGCCACCGGTCGGTTCGGGGTCACCCCCGAGCAGGCGCCCGGCCTGTTCGGCGGCAACGCCGCGTTCCTGCTCGGCCGCTAGCGCGTAATGGGGCCAGGGAGCAGGAACCGGTACGGGCGGCGGCGCACTTTGCGCTGCCAGATCCGGTCGAGTCGCCGGACCTTGAGCATCACGTCCCAGAGCCGGGCGTCCGACGCGTAGTACTTGTGCACCTCGGACTCGGTGATCGCCGGCGCAGCACGTTCGTTCGCGGCGACGAGCGCGGCCGGCACCCACGCGTCGAGGCGCTCCTTCAGGAGGTTGCCGCAGAAGTCGAGCAGCGCCGCGCGAGGCTCCCGGTACCGAGCGATCACGTTGGGCAGCACGAACCGGCGCACCGGCGTGCGCATCACCCATGGCAGCGACTGCACGAGCACCGGCAGGTCGAGCAGCAGCGTGCCGTCGTCTCCCCACGCGAATGGCGTCGAGACGTCGAGGTAGCGCAGACGACCGTCGCGCCAGACCCAGTTGGAGAGCTGGGCGTCGAGACCCAGCGTCGGCGAGCACGCGCCGGTCGTCGCGTCGGACATGGCGACGAGGAACGGGTGCTGAGGATCGGGCGTCGCGGCGTGCAGCACGTTCGGACCGAGCATCTCCGAGGGGACCACCGGCTGCACGACGAACCCAGTCGTGCCCCCACCCGCGGTTCGGCAGCTGTGCACCTCGGTCTCGAGCACGTCGACCCCATGCTCGTGGAGCGCGCGGACGTAGTCGTCCACGACCGCGGCGTACCGGCTGCACGACGCCGCGTCGGCGAAGACGGGGAGACGCTTGCACGCGAGCACCGGCGCGTCGAAGGGCCATCCGATGACGAGCGAGACCTCGCCATAGCCGAGGATCGTGAGCTCGCACTCGTCGCCCGAGACGAGCGCGCGCTCCACCGCGGCCTCGAGCCGTGCTAGGTCCGACGGGTCGATCATCCCGCGAGCGCGCTCCGGACCGCGGCGAGGATCTCGTCGGCTTCGTCGTCGCTGGTGGTGAGGGGTGGCTTGAACTGGAGCACCGACGGGTCGTTGTTCGCCCACACTGCGAACACCCCGGCCTCGATCAAACGCGCGGCGGCGCTCATGCCGCCGTCCGGAGCGTCGAACGCGAGACCCATGGTCATGCCGCGGCGGCGCACGGTCAGCGGCAGTCCGGCGAGGCCGGTCTCGAAGCGTTCCCCCAGCGCCCGCACTCGGGCGAGGAACGCCGGGTCGGTGACGATGTCGAGCACGGTGCTCGCCGCGACGCAACCGATCTCCGCACCGTCGAAGGTGCCGCTGTGCGCGAAGGGGTGCGCGTCGACGACCTCGTGCACCGGCGCGCTCGTGCACAGCGCGGCGATCGGGTAGATCCCCCCGGACAGGCCCTTGCCAGTGACGATCATGTCGGGGAGCACGTCCTCCTGCTGGTGGTACCAGACCGTGCCGGTGCGACCGAGACCGGTCTGCACCTCGTCGAGGATCAGGAGTACGCCGCGTTCGCGGCACCGGCGGGCGACCGAAGCCAGGTAGCCGGGCTCGGGCATCGGGAACCCCAGGGTCGCGGGGATCGACTCCGCGAGCACCGCGGCGGTGTCGTCGCCGATCGCGCGATCCATCGCCGCGAGGTCGTTCCACGGCACCTGCGCGAAGCCCTCGGCGCCGAGCCCGAAGGGTTCGCGGTACTCGGGGTCGCCCGCCGCGACCGCGAACCCCGTGATGCCGTGATACCCGCCCTCGATCGACACGATCCCGCGGCGGCCCGTGAAGCCGCGCGCGAGTTTGATCGCGGTGTCGACCACCTCGCTGCCGGCGACGCCGAGGATCACACCGGGGAGCGCGTCGTCGGTGGTGGCGGCGAGCTGCTCCGCGAGTCGCCCGCGCCAGCCCGACACGAGGTGGTGGTTGCCGATGTCGAGATGGTCGAGCGCGCCGCGGACCGCGGCGAGCACCCGCAAGTTGCGGTGACCGAGGTTGAACACCCCGCCGTTGCTGTGGCAGTTCCAGTACCAGCGTCCGCTGTACGCGTCGCGAAAGCGCGAGCCGTCACGCTCGCCGAGCACGATTTCGAGCCCGAGCGCCCGGAACGCCTCGACCTTGCCCCGGTTGACGCGGGTAAACGCGGCCTCGGCGCCGGCGCGGGTGGGATACGGCTGGTGTCCGGTGTCGACCGTCGCGCTCATGACCGACATCGTGACAGCCAAACTCAGAGCTGGTCGACCCCCTCGATGCCCAGATAGGCCGCGAAGACGAAGCACACGATCACGGTGATCGTCCGAGCGTGGCGGGTGATGAACCGGTCGACCGGCTCGAACAGGCGGCGACCGAGCGACGGGGCGACGAGGTAGCAGGCCAGCAACAGCCAGAGAACGGTCGTCGTGATGACGAAGGTCAGGGTGACCGCGATCGCCTTGTCGGTGCCCGAGACCGGCGCCGCGACGATCTCTCTCATCGCCGGGACGTAGAGGATGATCGTGGAGAAGTTGGTGATCATCATGACCATGCCGAGCGCCAGGAAGCGCAGCGGCTCCACGCCCTGGTCACCGGCGTCGGGCCGGGTCTGGCGCGGCGCTCGGGGACGGACGAGCGCGCGGATGCCGAGAAACGTGAGGAGCGCCGCTGCGACGAGGTCGACCGTGGCGCGGGTGAGATCGTGGTGCGACGCGTCCGCCGCCCGGTGGCCCAGGAGCGTGAGGGAGAGCACCGTGATGCCCACGAGCACCAGGGCAGCACCGATCGCGAACGCGACACCACGGGTACGGGGATAACGGGGCAGGCCGAGCACGATGACGAGCACGGTGAGCATGGTGGGGCTGAACGCGGCACCTACCGCGAGCGGAAGCACGCGAGCCAGGAGGTCGTACATCCCGGTCGACGCTGCTCGGGGTGCGAACGTCCGCGTCGGACGCGCTGCGCTACGGGCTGCACCGCGCCGGCAAGGCGACACCGAGCCCGTCGCGAAAGCGGCGACCCGTGGTGCTGTGGAACCTGACCCGCGCGTGCAACCTCACCTGCGCGCACCGCTACGCCTCCGCGACGCGAGCGTCGGCTCCCGACGAGCTCACCTTCGACCAGGGCTGCGCGCTGCTCGACGACCTGGCCGGCTACGGGGTCCCGCGGTCCTGCTCTCGGGGGGCGAGCCGTTGGTCCGCTCCGATCTCCTGGCGCTCGTCCGTCACGGCCGCGCCCAGGGGCTGCGGTTCACGTTGTCGTCGAACGGGATGCTCGTGACCGACGCGGTCGGCCACGAGCTGGCCGAGGCGGGCGTGATCTACGTGGGCGTCAGCATCGACGGGGCCGGAATCTGGGCTTGACGGCGAACGGGTGTTCGTGTAGGGTGGCCGGCACTCTTCCCCCGTCAACGCGCTGTCGAACCGTGGCCTTCTCGGTCGGGTTCCGGCGCATCGGAGTTCTTTTTCGTGATGGGGAGTCCTCGGGTGCTCGAGGTGTTGCGTCAGGGCGTGGATGAGCTGGCCGGGACGGACCCGGTCGTGCTGCCTGATGTGGTACTCGCCGATGGGCTGCTCGCCCTGCGCGCCGAGATGGACCGCCTGGAGGCGGTGTTCGCGCGGCTGGCCGTCGTGGCTCACCGCCGTGGAGTCGGCGCGGTGGACGGTGCCGGGTCGACTGCGGCGTGGCTGCGGCATCGGGCAGGGATGCGCGAAGGCGACGCCCGCGCCGCGATCGATGCCGGAGAGGTGTGCGACCTGCTCGGCGAGACGGGCGCCGCGTGGCGCGACGGGCAGATCACCTCGGGTGCGGCGCGCACCATCGTCGGCGCCCGGGTCGAAGGCCACGACGCTGAGCTGGTGGCCTGCGAGCCGGTCCTGTTGGACCTGGCCCGCCGCCGCGACCTGCGCGGCCTACGGCGGGCGTGTGGGCACTTCCGCAACCTCGCCCGCAGCGACGGTGCCCCGCCCGGCACCCACGACGGGCTGTGCGTCTCCCGCATTTTCGACGGACGATTGGTGATCGACGGTGAAGTCACCGACCTGAGCGCGGAGACGATCGCGACCGCGATCCACGCCTACACCGACCCGCCCACTCCTGATGATCCGCGCTCACCCGCGGCGCGACGCGCCGGGGCCCTCGAACGGGTCTGCGCGATCGCCCTCCAGCGCGCCGGCGCCCGGCGTCGCGCTGCGAGGCCCGGCGCCGTGTCGCAGCCGTCGTTGACGACCGCCGCCGACGGGCCCGGCCCCGACGCCCCCTGGCAGATCCCGACCGGCGCCCAGACAGGCTGGGCCCTCCGGGTCGACCACCCCGGCTCGGAAACCGGCCGGCGGCACCGGGCCGTCCCCCACGTCTCGGTCGTCTTGGACTGGAACACACTCACCAACGGCGAGCTCGGCACGATCGACGGCGCACACACCGGCCCCATCCACCGTCACGACATCGAACGGCTCCTCTGCGACTGCACCGTGAGCCGGGTCGTGACCGGCCCAGAGGGCCTGCCCCTCGACGTCGGACGATCACGAAGAACCGTGCCACCCGCGCTGCGACGCGCGTTGGTGGCCAGAGACGCAGGATGCCGATACCCCGGATGTGACCGGCCCCCCGGCTGGACCGACGCGCACCACCTCGTGCCCTGGCACACGGGCGGCCCCACCAGCCTCGACAACACCCTGCTCCTCTGCGACCACCACCACCACGTCGCCCACCAACCCGGCTGGCTGATCAAGTTCGACGGCCACACCCTCCACGTCCTCCGCCCCGACGGCACCCAAGTCCAACCATGAGCCGCTCGGTCGGTGACCGAACCCGTCGTCACACCGGTCTGGATCACCAACGCCGCGACGGGTCGGGGCG